>LQAI01000042.1_pt1 | contig 98298 bp, 127 predicted proteins | sample 1535821 | NCBI WGS metagenome assembly LQAI01 (sample SAMN04331586, study PRJNA305678) | bioreactor metagenome | isolation source: bioreactor_5 inoculated with Wadden Sea sediment 1st replicate of a... | place: Germany:Bremen
AAAGAGGGGCATGCCCATCGGCATGCCCCCTGAAAGCTAGTTCTGGAACAGAGATGCGTCTTCCGGTGCGATCATGTATACCCTGGGCCACTCCTCTGTGGTTGGGTCGAATCCCAGAATTCCGTATTTACCAATGACAGGCATTACATCTTCATGGAACTCGTCGGTTCTCAGGGCGGAGGTGAAAGGTAATCGCCTGTATCGGTATCGTAGACCCTGAATACGGCCCCGTCATAGAGTCCGCTCATCACCCAGAGCCTGTTCAGACTGTCGATGCAAAGCATACCGATCATGGAGCGGTAGGGATCCGGCTCGTAGCTTTCAGCCATCGCTTCAGGGCGCCCTGGCGATCATACCGTTCCTGACCATCTCCCGCTCGATCTCGATGTCCTCTTCGGGCTTGAGTACCATGGGATACTCCTCCTGAATGGTCCACTGCTCGGTGCCGTCGGGGCCGTAGGCCGTAACCAGATACTCCTCGGTGTCGTACTGCGCAAGGAAAACGTCCTCGTCCTGGTCAACGGCAAAGATGATCATGGTTTGGGCCATGGCTCCCATGTTGTTGAAATCGAAGGGAACAAGGTTCTCTCTGTAAACCACATCAGCCTCTGATGAGTCGGTCCAGAGACTAACGGCCATTCCTGAGAACATCTCCTCACCATCCTGTTCCCAAGCTGGCTTGAGCCCCACGAAACCGTTCTCAACCGGTGTTATATCCATTGGGGGTGAGGGGAAGAAGCCTGTCATCTCTTCGGTGAAGTTGTACTCGGAGTCGTAGAAATTGATCTTGCCACCCATGGCGTCCGTAATGATGAAGCGTTATCAGGTTTTATCGCAAAGCTCGAGAGCAGCAGGTACTCCCCGGGTCCCTGACCCTTCTGACCAACTGAGGCGATGTAATCTCCCCGGGGGGAGTAGATGTTCACCGTTACTTTGGTCATATCCCCTATGGCAATGTTGCCATTCGGCAGATACTCGGCCCCCACTATGGTTCCGAAAACCAGATTGCTGTCTCCCAGTTCAACACCGATGGAGTCCTCGATGACAAGCCAGTGGTCCACTTCAGGCATCTCAAGGGCGGTTATCTCTCCTGACTCGTTCTCAGTGGCAACCACCTCGTCGGAAGGCACAGAACCTCCGCAGCCTGTCAAGATCACTGCTATCAGAGCGGTGACGATCATTTCTTTCATTATCTCTCCTTAGAGTTGGAAGTAAAGCCTGTGCTCAAGGGGAGGGTGTTACCCCTGAAGAGCTGGATCTCGTTTCTACTCATACCTGCCTCCTGAAAATAGTTTACATGGTAAACCAAATAGACAAAAAAACTATATTCCCGGTTGAATGTACTTTTTCAAACTATTGACATAGGTTTCGAATGCTTCCCTTCCTTTCCTGGTAATTGACACCGATGTATTGGGATAATTATTCCTAAAAGATTTTTTAATCTTAACATATCCTGCTTCACTCAGTTTTTTTAAACTGGATACTGATGTTTCCTGATGTAGCGTTGGTTTTTTCTTTGATGAAATTGAAGTTGGCTTCCTCTACGGTCATTAAGATCGAAACGATTGATAAGCGAAGCTGGGAATGGAGAATGGGATCAAGGTCTTTAAACATGTTCTCTCCCGCTCGACCTGTTGAGCAGTATTCCAGGTATGATGAATCCGACTATTGCAGCCAGCATCAGGCTGAATCCATGATGATCACGGGGAAGCCAGAATGTAGAAAAGCCGATCAAGTTAAGTGCTAAGCCTCCGATGAAGAGTGGTTTGAACCTGATAGATGCGCCGATAACAATCATCGACAAAGCAAAGAGAATGATAAATATCGGTGCCATGGCATCACCTAGATGGTCGCTGAAAACAAAACCCAATACCATAAGATTCATACCCATTGCCCATCCCATGGTTTGAATTACCCTTAACAACATGGTTTTGGGCACATTGTTTTTCTTGACAGTCTTCCTCGTGTATAGAAAGGTATAAATTCCACCAAGCGGAAAGAGGGCACATGTCCAGATGATATCAAACTGCTTGTACAAGCCTGTTATGGAAAAGATGTACTGACTGAAAAACACCGCAAAAGTCAACACACCCCATAGGATTATGATGTGACCATTCTGCTGAAACATTTGTTTTGTGTCTTCGATTGTCTTTGAGATCAGCAAGAGACTTTCTTCTGGTGTAAAGCTTTTGTTTTCCATTGTTCCGCCCACGTTAGATGAATAAGTTCTGTCATTGCCCATATATATAAACAAGTTTATGATGCAAAGCAAATGCTAAGTATGAACTCCCTATTGCATTGATATTCAGTGAGATAGGAAGAGCCCTAAAACACTCACCCTGTTATCCCTCTATTGCTTCCTGAGATTTTGCCCTGGGTAAGCTGAAGTCGGTTAGAAATACTTCGATACTTTGAACGGGCTTCCCAGGGGGGCAGTACACCTTGATGCATTTCATCATGCTGAGATCTGCTCGAAACCATGTTTGACCACGCTTATTTCGGTCAGTATGATCAGTCTCAGGCAGGAATCGCGGAGTTATTGGGATGAATGGACTGCTCTGGATGCAGAAGACTGAAAGGAGTTGAATCCACTTTCCAATGCCAATCTGACGGAAGGAAGGCCGCAATGAAGATCCGCACAAAAATCCATGATGCAGTCAGACGCGCTCTCGGAGGAATCTTTGCCGCTCTCCCGCTTTTACTCTGTCTCATGCCGGGCCGGTCCGAAGCCGGGCAGGGGAACCTCAGCACGTACATATCGGCGATTGCCGACTCCACCGAGGTATCGGACAGTCTGCTAGCGGCCATCGATTACCAGCTTGCCGATGATCCCGGAAATGTCACTCTCCTGGTGGACCGAGCTCTGATACTGGCTGCATTGGACCGCATGGATGCCGCCCTCGAGACCGCAGAAAGAGCAGTCGATCTCGAACCCGAAAGAGCCACAGGATATCTGATCACGTCTGTACTGGCCCTCCATATGGAGGACTACCCCCGGGCCATCGAGTACGCTGATATGGCCATCGAGCTGGCGCCGGATTCCATTGCCGCATATCAAACGAAAGTCCTGGCGGCATCCGCTTCGGGAGATATCGAGGCTGCCCTTTATGCCAGTTGCAGGATTGCTGAGCTGTTATCCGATGACGCCAACAACTACAACACAATGGCCACACTGGAGATGCAACTGGGCCAGTACCACCAGGCCTATTCCCACTACACGCAGGCATTGTCTCTAGCTCCCGACTCCGCTGTCTATTTCTGCAACCGGGGTCTGCTCCTCCTGTATATGGGCCATTACGACGAAGCTCTGGAAGACTTCGATCAGGCGGTATCCTTGGACAGCACCAATGCCAACGTCTACGCGGTACGCTCCAGATACTACGCGGAGTCGCCATACCGTAACCTGGAGATGGCCCTTCAGGATCTCAACAGGGCAATCGAGCTGGAACCGGAGAATTCACTCAGGTACCGGCAGAGAGCCGCCATCTACTACTACCAGCTCGGCGATTTCGAAGCTACAATCGAAGACATGGACAGGGCAGTTGCAGTGGACCCCATCAACCCCGAAGTCGTCCACGCCAGAGGGATCTTCTACATGGAGCACGAGGACTACGACTTAGCCATCAGGGATTTTGACAGGGCCCTGGAACTCGACCCGGACTACGCCCACGTGCTTATCAACAGGGCATCGATCCTATCCGAAGCGGGCCTTGCAGACGAAGCGCTGGAGGACCTCTCAAGGGCCATAGGCATAGACCCGACCTATGCTCAAGCCTACTACCTCCGGGGAATGGTCTACGAACAGAGTGGCGACTTGGAGAGAGCAAGGGCCGACTACGAGAGATGCCTTCAGACCAATGAGGAACCCATGCTGCAGATGAACGTCCAGTCCGCGTTGAGAAGAGTGTCTCAATAGACCCTGTTCACAGGGGCAGGTTCAGTGCGTTGCCAGTAAGCTCCCTGTCCGCAGTATGTGGAAGCAGATCAGCGGGGTTTTGGTGGATCAGCAAGTCTCATCGATGATATTGATCCTTCTGTGGTCTTCACTCCCCGAGTTACTTATAAACCGGGACAGCGCTTGTGAAACCTGACGGAGTCTTTTTGGAAGGGGTAATGAATGGGAAAGTATGACAGGAACTATACCGATCGGGGTATCTGCTGAACTACAGGACCCCGAAGCTCACCGCCCCTCGGAAGAGAAGGGTGCTTCAGTTCAGGGTGGAGCTTCTGGAGATCGAGCCCTGGTATGGAGGCGGATACAGATAGACAGTGCGAGTAACTTCTGGGACCTTCATGTGGCGATACAGGATGCCATGGGCTGGCTTGATTACCACCTGCACCGTTTCGAGATAAGGGGCAAGGGGAAGCGGGACGAATACCACATCGGCATGCCGGATTTTATAGAGAACTCCATGATTTCAAGGAGGTGTTCCCCGGGTGGGAGGTTCCTGTGGAGGAGCATTTCAACGACCTCGGGGTAACGGCGGGATATCTCTACGACTACGGCGACTGCTGGATGCACAGGGTGGTGCTGGAGGGGTACATAGTGAAGGATGAAGGCGGGAAGTACCCTGTGTGCCTTGCCGGTGAGAGATCATGCCCCCCTGAGGACTGCGGCGGTGTTGGCGGGTACTATGATCTGCTTTCGATACTTCGAGACCCGGAGCACGAAGAATACGAGGAAACACGGGTCTGGGCCGGGGAGAACTGGTCGCCGGAGGATTTCGACCCCGCCAGTGTGAAGTTCTTTGACCCCCATGAACGGTGGGTCAACGCCTTCATTCTTCGCTGAGGCGGGCCGTCAGAAAACGGACTTGATCGAACCCCAGGTGGTTGCTTCCAGTGACAGGGATGGAAGAACCGAGATGAAGAAGTTGCAGGCTCCGCCAATGTCCCATGGTTCCCAGGCGATGAAGTCATCGCTGTAGAAGCTGTGGTAGATGGTTCCACCCATGCCGTCGCTCAGTAAGGAGGGCCATCCCCTGTGCTTGCTTCAGTGTTGGCAATGCACCAGAAGTGCTGGCTGACAAGGAAACCTGGATCGTAACTGGCATAAACTGGAGCGAAATGAACGGCTGTCACCAGGGTTTGATCGATTCTGGTGGTTGGTCCCGTTGCATCGCCGTTCCATAACTCAAAATAGACATCGCTGGTGTCCCAGGGTTTCTCAGAGAAATGATAGAACCACATCTCTGATGTACCAATGTGCGCAGATTGATAACTTGGAAAGAAATCCTGAAGGTTGAACCAGACCCCCCTGTAGGTTCCCTTCCATGGGGCCCATAGGGGTGTACCATTGTCGTATCGAAGCCAGTCATTTCTTTGAATCTCAGGGAGGTCCACAGCGACCCTGCCTGCGATCGAGCAAGTGGCAAGCATAAACACAACAGCCAATAATGCTTTCATATTTATTCCCTTCCATTACGGCTTCCCTGGAACAGAAAATGACTACAACTGACTTATAATAACGATTCAAGTCAGTGAAACACACTCCTTTCCGAGGATCTCACTTAGATGTTCATGTGTGCAACCTGTTCAGGATGGCGGGGGTGAAAAGTTGCTGAAGTGCTTGCAGCATGGATTCAGACACAGGAAATGCTCAGTTCTGTATCCACTGGAACATTTCCTATCGATTTAGTATATATCTCACGTTTGAGTATCTGTTCAAATATTCACTCATTTCGTGAGGTTCGTTATGAAATACCCTTCCCTCCCCTTGCTTGCCGTGGTTCTTTCTGCTGTTTTCCTGCTTGGCATGAGCTGTTCTGAAGCCTCTGCTGAAACTGTTCCCTCCGGGGACTGCTCGGATCATGATCATGCCCTGGAGGTACCGGAAGAGGATGATGACCATGATGCGCATGAGGACCTTCATGCTCATGATGAGGATGATCACGGGGATCCCGGTGTTGATGTTGATGTGCATGATGAATCCACTCACAGCGAAACTGTGATCGAACTTACCGACAGGGATATTGCCGATGCTGGAATAGAGGTTTCCGTTGCAGGAGGGGGTGAGATCAGGCAGTCCGCAACCCATTACGGGGAGATAACCATCAACCGGGAACGGCTGGCTCATCTGTCGCCCCCTGTGGCAGGGGTGGTTCGCACGGTAAATGCAAGGCTGGGTGACGATGTTCAGCAGGGCGAGTTGATCGCGGTGATCGCAAGCAGAGAGCTAGCCGATGCCAGGACCGCTTACATCAATGCAAGGGCGGGCATGCAGCTTGCCGAGGAGGTGTTTCAGAGCCAGCAGCAGCTGTTCCAGGAAGGTTTTCTTTCGGAGCAGGGTTTCCTTGCGGAGAGGCAGGCCTACACCACTGCACAGGCTGAGTTCAACAGCACCCGCCAGACACTCAGTGCCCTTGGAGTAAGCGATTATCAGCTGAACACCCTGTCATCCTCGGGAGAACTCACCAGGTATGAGGTCCGTTCCCCGATATCAGGAACGATAATTGAGATGCACATCACACCGGGAGAGAATATCATGCCCGGGGTGACCTGGCCGCTGTCGCCGATCTGTCCCGGGTATGGGTTCACTGAATGTTCCCCAGAATGCCCTTGGGGGAGTTCACTCGGGACAGGAGATGACAGTTTCCCATTCACGGTCTGACATCCCCTCTGCTGTAACTTCAGTAGACTATGTGGCTTCCGTCTTTGACGGTGAGACACGCGCTGCGGTGGTCCGGGGCGAGCTGGATAATACCCACGGACTCTGGCGGCCGGGGTTGTTCGTTTCCGCTGAAGTGAGTTCCGGTGTGCTGGATGAGCCCGTGGTGGTCAACTCGGATGCGGTTCAGTTCGTGCAGGGTGAGAATGTGGTTTTCATACCCGAGGGACACGGATTTGCTTCGGTGCCCGTTACACTGGGCGCATCCGACGGAGAATTCGTTGGAATAACTTCAGGGCTTCACCCTGGAGACAGATATGTGAGCCATGGAGCTTTTTCCCTGAAGGCGGAGATCGTGACCAGCGGCCTGGACAGCCACGCCGGCCACGGTCACTGACCGGGAAGGGAATAGGATGCTTGAGAGAATAACGAAGTTCTCCCTGGAGAACAGGCTGCTGATAGTTCTTGGTGTCATCGGCGTAATAGTCGGTGGTGTCTTTGCCTATGAAAGCCTCCCGGTGGATGCCTTTCCGGACATATCTCCGGTGATGGTTCCCGTGTTCGCCGAGGCCCACGGCATGTCCCCTGAAGAGGTGGAAAGGCTGGTCTCTTACCCCATAGAATCCTCGATGAACGGCCTGCCGGGTGTTGTTCGCATCAAGTCCACCTCCGCCTTCGGCATGGCGGTTATCTATGTGTATTTCACCGATGACACCGACATCTACTTCGCCAGGCAGCTCGTTGCGGAAAGGCTGAATGCCGCTCTTCCTGAACTGCCTGAAATGGATGAACCGCCCTCTCTGGGGCCCATATCCACCGGACTCGGGCAGATATTCATCTACTACCTCACCGCGGATGAAGACCTTCCCACGGGTGGAATGCCCCTGGACATTTATCTGAGGGACCTGAATGACCGTGTGGTGAAGTACCAGCTCCAGTCGGTGCCCGGTGTTACCGAGGTGCTTTCAATGGGGGGCCATGTACTGCAGTATCAGATACAGGTCAATCCCAACTCTCTGCTGGAGTTCGATGTATCCCTGGATGACATCGTAGAAGCGGTGAACGAGAACAACAGGAACGCCGGGGGCCAGTTCCTGGTCATTGGCTCGGAAGAGCACCTGGTAAGGGGAATTGGTCTCCTTGAAACCTTGAGGACATAAGGGCCTGGCGGTGAAGACCGTTGACGGCGTTCCCGTTACCATAGGCCAGCTGGGCACGGTGCAGTACGGTTCGGAGATACGCAGGGGAGTGGTTTCCCACAACGGCTCCGAGGAAGTTGTATCCGGGATCGTTCTCAAGCTGTACGGAGAGAACACCTCGGAGGTCATTGAGAGGCTGTACAGTAAGATCGAGGAGGTGAGGGAAAGCCTTCCCGAAGGTGTACACCTGGTTCCTTACTATGAGCAGGCGGAGCTGGTGGAGAACGCCACGGGAACAGTAAACTCCGCGCTGATGATCGGAGCCTTTCTGGTGCTTCTCACCCTGGCGCTCTTCCTTGGAAACCTCAGGTCATCCCTGATCGTTGCCCTGGCACTTCCCTTCTCGGCCCTTACCGCCATTATTCTCATGAAGCTCACGGGTGTTTCCGCCAACCTGATGTCCCTGGGAGGGATCGCCGTGGCGATAGGAATGCTTGGAGACGGATCCATAGTTATGGTGGAAAACATTTTCAGACACCTTAACATTCCTGAAAAAAGCTCCTTCACGAAGACACGGGTGATAATGGACTCCTCCAGGGAGGTTGCGAAACCCATTGTATTCTCCACCATAGTGATAATCCTGGTGTTCCTGCCGATACTGTCCCTTCAGGGAGTTGAGGGAAAGATGTTCGGGCCCATGGCCAGAACCGTTTCCTTTGCCCTGGCGGGTTCACTTATCATGGCGGTGATCGCGGTACCCGCTCTCTCTTCATTCCTGCTGAAAAAGGGAAAACACGCAGAGTTCAGGCTCCTTGCAAGGCTTAAGGCCATTTACAGACCCGCGGTTGAGAAGGCCCTTCGTAAAAGGAAGACCGTGGTGCTGTCGGCCCTTGGGATTTTCCTTGTGTGCATGGCCCTTGTGCCCCTGATCGGAACTGAATTCCTTCCAACCCTGGAAGAGGGTTCCATTTTCATCGGGGTGGTGATGGCTCCCTCCATTGCACTGGAGGAAGCCACAGAAACCATAATGACCCTGGAGAGTCGGATACTTGAGTTCGGGCCGGTGGAGGAAACCGTTTCCAGAATAGGCAGGCCGGAAGCCGGCAGCCATCCCCATCCGGTTAACTACGGTGAGATCCATATCGAGCTGAAGCCCGAGGATGAGTGGGGTGAATACGGTTCCAGGGAAGAGATCGTCGAGGCTATAAGGAACGACCTCGGGGGATACCCGGGGGTGCAGCTGAACTTCACCCAGCCGATTCAGAACGCCTTTGACGAGCTTCTCTCGGGCTCCAGGGCGGAACTGGCGATCAAGGTATACGGTGAGGATCTCACCGTGCTCAGGGAAACATCACAGAGCATCACAGAGGCGGTCAGGGGGGTACCCGGGCTGGTGGACCTTGCCACGGAGCAGGGATTCGGACAGCCCCAGGTGCAGATAGTGACCGACAGAGAAGCCTGCGCCCGGTACGGTGTTTCGGTTGCTCAGATCATGGAAACCGTTGAGCTTGCCATCGGTGGTGAGGTTATCGACCACATGTATCTGAACGTTCGAAGGTACGGTATTCACCTGAGGCTTCAGGAAGGATTCAGGGACGATCCTGAAAGCATATCATCACTGCTGGTACACACCGGGGACGGCTCCCTCATTACCCTCTCCATGGTGGCTGATGTAAAACAGGTCATCGGACCTATTCAGATCAACCGGGAGAAGAACCAGCGGTACTGGACGGTTCAGGGGAACATAGACGGCAGGGACCTGGGAAGCGTGGTCGCTGATGTTCAGCGCGCAATAGAAGAGAACGTGGATATGCCCCCGGATACTTCGTTGAGTACGGCGGTCAGTTCGAGAACCAGCAGAGGGCCATGAAGCGTCTTTCCATCATCGTTCCCCTTGTGCTTGCCGGTGTAATGACAATTCTATGGATGTCCTTCGGCATTTTCAGGCACGCCCTGGTGATCCTCCTTAACATACCCCTGGCCCTTATCGGCGGGATACTTGGCCTGATTCTCACCGGGGAATACCTGTCCGTTCCGGCGGCGGTGGGCTTCATTGCCCTCTTCGGCATTGCGGTGCAGAACGGGGTCGTTCTCGTGAGCTACTTCAACATGCACCGAAGAAGCGGAACGGACCTGAAGGAAGCTCTGGTGGAAGGATCCCTGTTAAGGCTGCAGCCGGTACTCATGACGGCAATGACCACGGTTCTGGGCCTCTTCCCTCTGCTGCTTTCAACGGGGATCGGATCAGAGGTTCAAAGGCCCCTTGCGGCGGTGGTGGTTTTCGGGCTCACCTCGTCCACACTTCTGACCCTTTTCGTTCTTCCCGCAGTCTACTGCTGGATCGAGGAGAGGTTCGATCCTGCCCTGAGGAAATAGGCAATGGTATCTGGAAGGCAGCGGATACCAGTTCGATGTTGTTTCAGCCGGGGAGGCGGCCGCCTCCCCGGCATTGATCCCTACGGTATCAGGAGAAGTTTGCCGGTTACCGTTTCACAGTTCGCAGTAACCGAGTAGAAGTACATGCCTGCGGCAAAGCTTTCCCCTCGGAAGCTTACCGTCTGGCGGCCGGAGCCAAGATAGCCGCTGAAGGGTGAAGCCACCGTTCTTCCCATTGCGTCGTAGATAGTTACCGTTACATCGGCCGGTTCGAGGAGCTCGAATGTTACGGTACTTTCAGAGCAGTAGTGGGAAGCAATGGCGCTTGATGCTGGTGGTTCCAGGGGACTCGCCTCAGAGGCACAGTTCCCGCCGTCGGAACCCCACCCACCAGCCCCACCTGTGGTGCATTGCGGTGCAGAGGAACTCCAGGGCGATGGGGAACCTCTCATCCAGTTTATCGAAGTGGCCCCCTTCGAATATCTGGTATTCGTAGTCGGCTCCCATTGCGTCCAGATTTGCCGCGAAGGCATTGCACGCCGGAACGGTGTAGAACTGGTCTTCGGTGCCCGCATCGAAGTAAATTGTGGTCTGATCCCACCAGCAGTCACTGCCCAGCCAGCCCAGGTACTGGGTGAGATCGTGCTCCAGCCACAGGGCCCAGACCTCAGGGATCATATTGGCGTATTCATCGATCGGCAGATCAACATAGTAGGGCGGGTTGGACATGTTGGGGGAGAAGGCCCCGGACATGCTGAACAGAACGCCGTTTGCGAAACCCGCAGACGGATCGTAGTAGTAGGGTGGGCCCTCAAGCTCAGCCAGCACTCCATAGATATTGATGCCCATCATGGTGGTCAGGTCAGCGCCGGAGATGCAAACACCGGCGGCGGCACAGTAGATGTCCGGATGTTCACCATAGTACTTGATGGCGCCGTAGGCTCCCATGGAGTGCCCCATCACCGCACGCTTTCTTTTCCAGGGTATGGTGTTGTAGTTCGAGTCGGTCCATTGGATAAGGTCATCGATCAGACAGCCCTCAATGTCACCGTACAATACCGAACTGGTGTAGAAACCCGCGGGGTATGGCGAAGTGAATCCATCTGGCTTTACCACAATAACCGGCCAGATGCCTCCATCCGCGATCATCTCATCCAATGAGCTTACCAGTGTTGGGAATTCGTCGTGCCCCAGAAGCTGCCCAGCACCATGCAGGTAGTAAATAACCGGGTACCTCATCCACCAATGGTTGCCGTAACCATCAGGCAGATAAACGCTAACATTCTTTTCCTGACCCAGAGCCTCACTGTAGAACGATGTTTCCACCACGGTGCCTTGAGCAAGTACCGAAAGTGGCAGAGCCAGAAGAAGGAATGCGACAGACTTCAGTCTGTACATCAGATTCTCCTTCCTTAGGGCTGCTTGAACCGGTGTCTCCGGTCTTTTTCGCAGGCCTTACCGTCTGCCGGTCAGGAAGGTGGCTGTCTGGGTGATCGGAGCTTCCCGATCGTGCAGGCAATGAACCTGCAGCAGCCAGCGCCAGTATTGTAAAGGGGTAGAGATGGCATGTCAATAGGGGAAATGAAATATAAAAAAAGTAAGTATAGTATTATTATAGAATTTGTAAAGGGTAGCTCATTTGGAGCAAACAGATACAAGAGGCATTTATAAAGAAAATATATTGGAATATCATGATATAAGTGGTGTATCAGCAAGTTAAGTTACCTTGAATACCATTGTGCGGTGTGTTATGTGTATGTAAATAATAAGCAATAATTTTGATATGAATAATATACTAATTTTGCTGATGATGGTGAAGAAGTTATTGATACCATACACACCGCTGGGTTCAGGTACATACGGCAGAGGTTTCTTCCAGTCATAATCATCTTTAGGCATGCCTCAGACGGAAGCTGACAGATAGACGGCATGAAACTGCCCTGAAAAGGGAGTCCTGGAAGAGCCCGCCCTGTTGTCCTTTCGTAATGAATTTGACAAAAAGAGTATGATGATATAAATATGGAAAGTCTTTTGTTAAAAATAAGAAGGGTAGGATGAAATGCTTTTCCTCTGCAGTTCCCTTTGTGATCAAGTAAGACAGCTTCAGGTGCCTTTGCATGCTTAACTCACAACCGATCGGGGGAGATATGAAGTTCAGGTATTTTCTGGCAGCCCTTACCGTTGGGCTCGCATGCGGGAACGGAGGGTCGGGGGATACCGAGTCCGCTTCTGCTCCGTCGGTTCCCGACACAGTGGTGATCTCAGTGGTGGATACCATCGGTGTACTCTTCGGCGATTCCCTCCGGGAGTTCGGAAGCCTGGCCGACGTGGAGTTCGACCGGGGGGGAACATCCTGGCCCTGGACGCTTTGAAGGGCAGGATAACCGTGTTCGGTCCAGAGGGCGATTTCATTGGATACATTGGAAGGCATGGAGCAGGTCCCGGTGAGTTCCAGTATCCCAACTGTTTCGCACAGCTTTCAGACGGGCGGCTGATAGTAAGCGATTTTTCCGGGTCGACCCTTTCGTTCTTCGATGAGAACGGGGAGTTCACCGAAAGGGTGGAGGGCTTCCCCCTGGTGCCTCCCATGTTCCCGGTCCCGCTAAATGATGGAACGTTCTACGCAGGATGCATGGCAATAGACTTCTCGATAGAGGGAGAGCTTCCCACGGGCAACGCCTTCATAGGCATCTACTCAGGTTCGCTGACCCCGGATGAGGTGATGGTCTCCTTCCCGCTTACGATCACCATTGCAGAAGACGGGGACGTAAACGTGGACAACGTGGATGTTCTCTGGGACAGCGACAATGAAGGAAATCTCTACTGGGCGGTGAGCGATACCGAAACCTATGCCATACACGGTGTCAGCAGCACAGGTGAGGAGTTCTTCACGGTGGAGAAGAGCTGGGAGCCGGTTCCGAAGTCCGAGGAGGAACTTCAGGAAGCCATCTACACAGAAGGACTTTCACGCGGTGATGAGGGCGAATCAACGGTGAACAGGGGTGAACAGGTTATCCCAGAACCCAACCATCTGGCCATATCGGGTCTGTTCGTCGATGACAGGGACAACATCTGGGTGGCGCAGGGCTACACGGCGGTGCCAACATTCGAGATCTACTCCCCGGCGGGAGAACTTGAAGGCTATGCGGTGATCCCGGAGCTGGAGGGAGTGACACAGCTTCGATACTGCCTGAAGAACGGAATGCTGGCCTTCGATTACGGTCCCGTGGACTACCCCAAGATCTATGTCCTGGAAGCTGCCGGGGATTCAGGAATCTAGCTTTGCGGGAATAACGCCCCCCATGTTCTGCTGGAGCTGATGGAAGAACCGGTGCGGGGGACAGCCATGTTCGTAACTCGTCCTCGGGATCGTTCCCTGCCCGGTGCCCGGGAATCAGTGTCTTGCTTTTTGGACGCGTATTACATAGTGTTCAATTAAAGCATTTGATAAATGATGACATTGAATCCCAATGGAGGCAGTTATGAGCAAGTACTTGTGTATGGTGGCCCTTGCGGTAATGTGCGGCGTTTCATCGGCTTCCCAGGGATTCCAGACCGACTGGTCCGGTTCATCTGGAGTTATAGGGCCGGTGATACAGCTTGGAACCGACTACTGGTACGACTCCGACGTGAACGTTCTTGGGAATCCGGGCGACCTTGCCCTTGAGTATTCCTCCCAGGGCGTTCCGATATCTGGCATTGACCATTCCCGTGTGGTTCTTCTTGACTTCGACCAGGACGGAGACCAGGACATTGCCTCGATTACCGAATCCCCCGACGGGTTCAGGATACTGGAGAACGCCGACGGGCAGGGGACCCTGTGGAACGAGTTCATGGTTGCCACTGTATCGGGATACGCCTGGACAGTTACCGCAGGGGATTTCACCGGAGACGGTTACCCGGATCTCGTGGGAACCGACGAAAGCCAGAACGACATAATCCTGATGATCAATCCAGCCGGTGCGGGTTCCTGGGAAACCAGCCTTGTGGATGACGAACGTGCTGCCTTTTGCCTGGAGCCTGCGGATCTCAACGGCGATGGCATGCTGGACCTTATCGGAGGGCACGACTACCCCGAGTTCCTCTGCTGCTGGATCAATCTCGGCGGGGCAACTGGGAGTTCCACTCCGTGGGAGGAACCTATGTTCCCTCTGACATCGCCGCGGGAGATGTGGACCTCGACGGCGACATCGACATTTTCATGGCCAGTTCCCTCGGTGGGCACCTTGCCTGGTACAGGAACACCACCGGCCAGGGCACCATCTGGCAGCACATGTACATCATGGGGGGTATCCAGTACATCAACGGGGTATCATGCGGTGATGCCGACGGCGACGGCGACCTCGACCTTGCAACCAGCAGGTTCAGCAGAACATTTCCTACTGGGAGAATGTGGATGGAGCCGGGGATGACTGGGAGAGCACCCTGCTTGAGGTGGTTCCCCAGTGCCAGTCGGTCCTCATGGCCGACCTCGACCAGGACGGCGACCTGGACATAGCCGCGGTAACCGTTCTGAAAGACTACATTCCCATTTTCCTGAATGACGGCACCGCCCAGAACTGGACCAGGCACGAGATATCCCCGGTGACCAGCCCCAGATTGATCCTGGACTGCGATCTGAATTCAGACGGCGCTCTGGACCTGCTGGTATCCTCGTCCGCCGCCGACACCCTCCTGTGGATGGACGACCTCTGCTCCTACACAGGGGTTATCTGGAATCATCCATCATTCAGGTCTCCATCGGGGTTCCCGATTCCACCTGGTGGGGCACCATCACCTGGGATGCCACGGTGCCCGGGGGCACCTCCCTCGGTTTCGCCTTAAGGGGTTCAAACGATTTCTTCGAACTTCAGAGCACCCAGTGGAGCGACACCATGACAGTATCCGGCACATCCCTGGAGGGGCTTTTCCCGGAGGACTGCATGTATGCCCAGTACGCCTCGGTGCTGTCCACCTCCGATTCCCTGATTACGCCGGTTCTTCATGAAGTGATCTTCGACTGGGTGGTCCAGGGAATCGAGCATGGCGGAGACCAGCCGACTCTGAGGATCCTTGAGAATCCCGTTGGCGGCGCAGCCGGTATCGAATACCACATGAACGGCATGGCGGGCTCCCGGCTCACCGTGTACGACATGGCTGGAAGAGCTGTCCGCTCCTACGGCCCGGAAGCTCCCGGTGCGGGAACCGTGAGCATTCAGGGGCTCCCCCCGGGGGTTTACACCGTTGTCATGCACTGCGGTTCCGAGACACTCACTGAAAAGTTCGTGCAGCTGGAGCGCTGAATCGGCAGTGTTACCTGGCTGCTCGTATTGCTGCTCTCTCCGCTGTTTACCCTGCCGGGGAGAACTGGTCGCCGGGGGATTTCGACCCCGCCAGGGTTAAGTTCCTGGACCCGATGAACAGTGTTCTTCGCTGAGGCGGGCCGTCAGAAAACGGTCTTGATCGAACCCCAGGTGGTTGCTTCCAGTGACAGGGGGTCTGTAACCGAGATGAAGTAGTTGCAGGGTCCGTCTCCTATGGTCCAGGGTTCCCAGGCGATGAACTCATCGCTGTAGAAACTGTGGGCAACGCCGCCCCAACTACTGCCCTGGGCGTCGTCGCCGAGGATGGAAGGCCAGCCGCCTGCACTCATCTCGGTGTTGGCCAGGGCCAGAAGTTCTGCTCGGTTTCAATTTTGGGATTGTAGTTGGTGTATACCGGAGTGAGGTGGAGGGCGGTTACCATTGTCTGGTCGAGCCGGGTCATGGGGCCCATCGCGTCGCCGTTCCAGAGTTCCATGTAGAAATCACCGGTGTCCCAGGGGTAGCTGGTGTGGTGATAGAACCACATCTGTGATATACCAATTTCAAAACCTGTTGCACCCGGGATGAAATCCTGAAGGTTGAACCAGACCCCTCTGTAGGTTCCCTCCCATGTAAGCCAGTTGAATGTACCATTGTCGTATTTGAGCCAATCATATCTTTGGGGCCCGGGCAGGTCCACGGCGACCCTGCCCGCCGTGGAAAAAGATGCAAGGATGAGCAAAACAGCCAATGATGCCTTCATTTTTTATAGCCTCCCATTACTGCGCCCCTGGAACAGAAAATGACTTCAACTGAGTTATGATAACCATCCTTGACAGTGAAGCAAATCCCCGTTCCGGCCCAGCGATTTCCTGCACAGTCACCGTAACTTCAGCAGGGTAATCAATTCCTTATATCCCGGCTTATTGACCATAGACTGCTTCGTGATTAGCTTTATTTGAAGGCCCAAAGGGGGTCGGCGTTTACTAAGGGGGAGTCATGAGGAAGTACGGAGCGGAGTTTTCGGTACCTTCTGGCTGGTTTCTGGGGGATGCGGCAGTGCGGTGCTGGCGGCGGCTTTCCCGGGGTGGGGATAGGACTGCTGGGGGTTTCCCTTGCCTTCGGTCTTACGGTGCTTACCATGGCCTTTGCCATAGGGCACATTTCAGGTTGTCACCTGAATCCCGCGGTTTCCTTCGGCCTCTGGGCCGGTGGAAGGTTTTCGGGGAAGGAACTGGTTCCCTACATCCTTTTCCAGGTGCTGGGGGGAATCGCCGCGGGAGCGGTGCTTCTTGTGATAGCAAGCGGACAGCCGGGGTTCGATGTCCACGCAGGGTTCGCCTCCAACGGCTTCGGGGAGCATTCACCCGGCGGTTACTCCATGGTGGCCGCCCTGGTCACCGAAGTTGTGATGACCATGATGTTCCTGCTGGTGATAATGGGAGCCACCGACAAGAGGGCCCCTGCGGGTTTCGCGCCTGTGGCCATAGGCCTCTGCCTTACCCTTATCCATCTAATCAGCATCCCCGTAACCAATACATCGGTGAACCCCGCCAGAAGCACAGGAGTGGCGGTATTCGCCGGGGGATGGGCGATTTCCCAGCTCTGGCTGTTCTGGGTTGCACCCATAGTGGGCGGCATCCTTGGAGCAGTGATCTACAACCTCATCGGAGGGGAAAGGAAGTAACCAGGTCACGGTATTCCGCACTTCCATTTGAGATGCGTTGACATAGAGCGGTTATGTACCATATAGTGGAGAATCATGACAGGCTGCAGTGGCCTGTTAACAAGGGAGGGAATATTATGAGACTGTTGCTTGTCTGTCTCCTTGCCTTCGCGGGGATCATGATGGCCATGGACCCCGACGGGGGACCCCGGGCCAGTTACGAGACTCCGCCGCCGGGCAGGGCGGACATCACCATGACGGTGATAAACGACTATGGTCTGACCGGTATTTCAAGCCCCAGGGGGCTTGACTATGTGGACACCTCCGGGGAACTGATAATGTCCGACTATGGATCGGATATGCTGTACTCACTTGACCCCGATGACGGAACCGTTGGCGGATCCATGGCCTGTCCGCCGGAGCTTCCTAACATCCTTGGTGTGGCCGTAATCGAAGTCTCACCATCGGTCTGGGAGCTGTATGCGAATGACTGGCAGGATGTGATGGACGTCTGGTTATTACAGATGGGTACATGGAGCTATGCCTTCCCCAACCCAGTTAACACAGAGCCCAGGGGTATGGATTCCGATGATGAAGACATGCTCTGGTCCATAGACGCCTCCACCAGGTATCTGGTCCAGTTCGACACCAGCGGTGGCAACATAACCAGCTGGGGACTCACCGAACTGCCCGCCGCTTACGCCTGCGGGTTATCCACATTCCCATATGATGGAACCTCGGCATAGTGGTTGGCGGTTATTCATACGGGAGCTTCTACTTCTACGAGTACGACGGAGCATCAATGAGCTACATTGGAGCCGCCGCGGAGCCCCAGACATCCACCGCTTCCTACGGGATAGCCTACAGCTACGACCGGGACAGCTTCTTCTGGCTCTACAGGACCGGATCCTCCGATTACCGGATAACCGAGTTCGAGCTTGACATAGAAACCTCGCTCACAAGGGACACCTGGGGCGGTATAAAGACCTCATTCTAGGGAAGACCTGAACGGTTTGCCCCGGGGCTTCGGCCCCGGGGTTTTGATGTTGCTTCATCCCGCCTTCTCTTTCCCGTCTGCAGTTTGGCATATTGGTTCGTACATCGCACGCGATTATCTGTATGGGGGTGGTTTTGAAAAAGCGTTACCTTACCAAGTCCAGGTTCAGGCTTGCCCTTGAGTGCCCCACCAAGCTGTTTTACACCGGCAAGGCACAGTACGCCAACCAGAGCCTTGAAGACAGCTTCCTGGCGGCTCTGGCCGAGGGCGGTTTCCAGGTGGGGGAGCTGGCGAAGCTCTATTTCCCCGGCGGCCATGACATAAAAACACTCGATTACGAAGAGGCCCTTTCCCGGACCGATGAGCTGCTTGCCCTGGATTCTGTGATCATCTACGAGGGGGCATTTCGCCACGGGAACCTCTTCATCCGCGCCGACATCATCGAGAAGAGGGGTAATACGCTGTTCCTTCACGAGGTCAAGGCGAAGTCCTTCGACCCCGGGGAGGAGAACCTCTTCCTTACGGGAAAAGGCGATATTCAGTCCGGTTGGAAGCCCTACCTTTATGACGTGGCATTTCAGAAGTTCGTTATCAAAAGGGCTTGCCCCGGGTTCCAGGTCTTCGCGCACCTGATGATGGCGGACAAGACCGCCCTGTGTCCCACCCACGGGCTTAACCAGAAGTTCCGCATAGTGAAGGATGGGAGGGGCAGGAAATCCGTTGCTGTCTCCCATGACATTTCCCCCTCTGACCTTTCCCCCCGCATCCTCCGCAGTGTGGGGGTGGACGGCATCTGCCAGGGGATCTTCACAGACACACTGACCGCCGGGGAGTATGAGCTGGGTTTTGAGTCGATGGTGGAGTTCCTTTCAGAAAGGTATTCAGCCGACATGAAGATCCCCTCGCCGGTGAGCACCGCCTGCGCCGGGTGCGAGTTCGTCGCAACCGATGAAGAGGAGCGCAGGGGTCTTCTCAGCGGAGGAAGGAATGCTGGAAGGCGGACCTGGGCTTCAGTGAAAAAGACTTCCTGGACCCAACGGTACTGGATGTGTGGTCCTTCAGGAAAAAGGATAAGCTCCTTCGGGAAAAGCGGGTGAAGATGTCGCAGATGAACAGGGACGACATCTCCCCGAAGCCAGGAAGAAAGAAGGGCATCTCACCCAGCGAGAGGCAGTGGCTCCAGGTCGAAAAGACCGTCAATCACGATGACAGCCTTTGGCTGGACAGGGACGGCCTCCTGGCTGAAATGGACAGCTGGGTCTTTCCCCTGCACTTCATAGACTTCGAGACAACCATGACTGCCATTCCCTTCAACGCCGGCAGGCGTCCCTACGAGGGGGTGGCATTTCAGTTCTCCCACCACATGGTGCATGGGGACGGCACCGTGGAGCACGCCGGGGAGTACCTGAACGCCGAGAGGGGAGTGTTCCCCAACTATTCCTTTACAAGGGCCCTGAAGGCCCAGCTTGAGAACGACCGGGGAACCGTCTTCCGCTACTCGAACCACGAGAACACATACCTCTGCGCCATATACAGGCAGCTCATGGATGACCCGTCGGTTCCCGACGGCAGCGAGCTCTGCGATTTCATAAGGAGCATCACCCATTCCACGGGGAACTCCGCTGAGAAGTGGTCGGGGGAGAGGAACATGGTTGACCAGTGGGAGCTGGTTAAAAGGTATTTCTATCATCCGAAATGGGTGGCTCCAACTCCATCAAGAAGGTCCTTCCCGCCATTCTCAACAATTCAGCCTTCCTCAGGGAGAAGTATTCGAAGCCGATATACGGCGCCCCGGGGCATCAGGAGCCTGAACTTCACCAACTGGAAGTGGGTGGAGATGGAGAAGGGCAGAGTAAAAGACCCATACCTGCTGCTGCCCAGGATGTTCTCTGACCTGCCGGAGAAGGAGAACCGCATCCTCAGCGACGACGACCGGCTGAAGGACGGCGGGGGAGCCCTCACCGCCTACGCCAGGATGCAGTTCGAAGAGATGAGCGACTACGAACGGAGTGAGCTCAGCGCCGCCCTGCTGAAGTACTGCGAGCTGGACACCATGGCAATGGTGATGATCTACGAGGGATGGAGGGAGCTTCTCCGAAATTAGTGTTATCCAGAGCAATGCGGGTTGTTGTTTCTGAGTATCTGCTGGTATTATTGCTATGTTTAAAATGAAGGGAGTCTGTGAGTTACCTGTTGTTCATGGATGAAAGCGGCCATGATCATCGCACGATGCCTTATGAGGTCAGGGCGGTATCGCATTGCATATCTCGAAGATATGGCCGTTCGTACAAGCTGTGCAGCGTCTTGAACTCAGCACATTTGGAACATTGCTGCACGAGTTCCGAATTGAGTTGAAAGGATGCAAGCTTCTTGATAAGGATAGATTCAGGTGGGCACAGCAGGGATCACAGATGCTTCCTGAGGAGCGCAGAAAGCACTGCAGGAGCTTTCTGACTAAAGGCCTGGAGAGAAAAGCTCCATCAAGATCAGAGTTTACTGCTTACGGTCAGGCATCACTGGAAATGGCTACCGGTATTTTCGAGTTACTTCTGCAACACGATGCCACCATCTTTGCATCAATGATTCAGAAAGGCGTAGGAAAGCCTGAGACCTATGAGGCAGATGAGTACTTAAGGAAAGATCATGTTTTTCTTTTCGAGCGCTATTTCTATCTCCTTGAGCAAATGGGAGAACATGGATTAATTGTGATGGATGAGGTGGAAAAATCGGAAGATCGCAGGTTTGTGAAACGACTGGAAGCTTACTTCAGAAAGACCGAGACCGGAAGATTCCGATCTACTCACATTGTACCAAGTCCTTTGTTTGTTTCTTCTGATATGACCTATCCAATACAAGCTGCTGATTTAGCAATATATTGTATCAATTGGGGATTTAGAATTCCATCCAGAGGAATGAATGCAGGAACAAGAAGAGAAATTGCAGATAACTATGGCAGGTGGCTTGCGCAATTGCAGTTTGAAAGAAGCATTGAAAGGGATGGCGCTGAGTTTACCTCATACGGGATCGTATTTGTTCCTGATCCATTTGATCCCAGAACATGAAAAAAGGAGGCAATGCCTTTGCAGCCACCCGAAAGCAACTACTAGGCCGAGCCTCCGAGACGACTATTACCTGGAAGTGCCCATTTGTCAAGGACAAAGAATGGTAAACCCCGGAACCTGCCCGAATTCAGAAAAACGGATGATCACGAAGGGGGACAGCTAAGCGCGGCCCTGTTGAAGTACTGCGAGCTGGATACCAGGGCTATATTCAGACCCATACCGATCAGGTTTCAGTTTACAGGAGGGAGTTTCATGGGAAGGCTTTTTCTGTTTTCAGCTGTGATGCTGGCATTCGCCGGGGCATACGGATACACACTGGACATCGTGCACGTGAACGACACCCATTCCAACCTGGAGCCTGTGGGCCTTCAACTGGAGTGCCACCGGGACGGTGAGGTTTCCACGATTTCAGCGGGGTCGGTGGCGGCAATTGCCTCCGAGGTGGAAAGGATCAGGGGCGAGGGGGGCAACGTGCTCTTCCTCCACGCCGGGGACATGGTGCAGGGCACACTGTTCTACACCGTTTACGGAGGCAGGGCGGATGCCGCGGTTTACAACGACATCATGCCCGACGCCATGGTGACAGGCAACCACGAGTTCGACCGGGGAAGTGAGGGACTTGCCTTCCTCCTTGATCTGGCTGAGTTCCCGGTGATATGCGCCAACCTCGATGTTTCCGGCGACTCCCTGCTGGCCGGTCTCGTTCAGCCCTTTGTCATTCTTGAAAGGGGCGTTGAGCGGATCGGAGTGGTGGGAGTGGTCACCGAAGAGCTGGCAAGCGTTTCAAGCCCCTCGGCGGAAACGGTGGTGCTCCCAGCAGCGGAGTCGGTGCAGGGGGGCATAGACGAACTTGCCGGTTCCGGGATTAACAAGATAATAGTTCTTTCCCACATGGGTTACGAGAATGACATAGAGCTGGCAATGGCCCTCAGTGGAGCCGATGTGATAGTGGGAGGCCACACCCATACCCTTCTGGGGGACTTCACTTCAGTGGGGCTGGAGTCCTCCGGCGGCTATCCCACCGTTGTGCAGGGAGCAGACGGGGAGAGGGCCCTGGTGGTGCAGGCCTGGAGCTACACGAGGGTGCTTGGCAGGCTTCAGGTTGAGTTCGATGAGAACGGCGTGATCAGGGACTATGCCGGCATGCCCAGGATTCTGGCAGGTGAGCATCTTTTCGGTTCAGAGGACCCCATCCCGGAGTGCCTGATCGCCGAATATTCTGTGGATGTCACTCCAGGTGACCAGTTCGTACAGGGTCTTGTTGACACCTACGGAGAGGTGATAGCCGATTACGAGAATGAGCCCGCTGCCGTTGCCTCTGAAGACCTTCCCAACCAGAGGGTGCCCGGGGAAGCCTTCCCCGGGGAAGCATGACAGCTCCCCTTGTCTGCGACGCAATGCTGTGGAAGGCCAACCGGCTGGGGTCCGGGGCCGACATCGCCCTGCAGAATGCCGGGGGGTACGCATAGACATACCCGCCGGGGAGATAACCGTGGGAACGGTGTACAGGCTGCTGCCCTTCGCCAACACACTGGCGGTGCTGGATGTAACCGGCTCTGAACTGAGGCAAACGCTGGAGGGGCCATGGAGGCCATCTTCGACCAGGGGCTTTCAGACGGCGCCTTCCCCTATGTGGCAGGTCTGGAGTACCATGCCGAAAAGAGCGGCGCTCCCGGGGAGAGGATAACCTCCCTTTCCAGGATACTCCCCGACGGATCGTTGACGGATGTACACCCGGACACAACATACAGGCTGGTGACCAACGCCTTTGTGGCAAGGGGCGGTGACGGCTACGGAGTACTTGCGGGGAAGCCCTTCACCGACACCGGCTTCACCGACTCGGAGGTTTTCCTGGAATACATAAGGCAGCTGGGAACCGTGAACCCGGCGCCGGAGAGGGTGTTCCTTACGGACTGAAGGAAGGCAGGACATTTGAACGATCTTGTCCAGCGGGCAGCCGCCCTGGCGGAGGAGGCCCACCGCAGGAAGGGCCAGGTGAGGAAGTTCACCGGGGAGCCGTACATCGTGCACCCGGGGCATGTGGCGGAGATAGTCGGGTCGGTGACATCGGATCCGGTGATAATTGCCGCCGCCTGGCTTCATGATGTGGTGGAGGACACCGATGTGACCCAGGCGGAGATAGAGAGGGACTTCGGACCTGAGGTTGCGGAGATCGTGGATTCCGTGACAAAGGTGGCTGACGGCACCGATATCGGCAGGGAGAGGGCGGCCCTGATCAACATAGAGCACGCCTCACATGGTTCCCCCTCGGCAAAAACGGTGAAGCTGGCCGACGTGATAGACAATGTGTCGGACATCGTTGAGCACGACAGGGAGTTCGCAAGGGTTTACCTCATGGAGAAAAAGATGCTCATGGAGCACCTTAAGGAAGGGGACCCTATCCTTTACGGAAAGGCAACGGAGCTGCTGAACCTGCTTCTTGATGAACTCCAGCGGAACTGCTGACCGCGGGCCGTATGGTGATCAGGGAACTATGTAGTTAACCCGGGCGAGATTTTCGAAATGGCTGTCCTGAGTCCACAATACCGCATCGATGTACCGGCTTGTGGCGTAGATCATGCTGTCAGCCATGGGGAGCTTGTATTCGATGCTGAACCTGGCGGCATGAAGGGCTATCTCTTCCGTAAGCTGGATCACTTTGCCCTGTTTCATGTGAGCCGCTGCTATCAGGGCCTTTTCCTCATCGGCGACAAGCAGTACCTTCCTGAATACTTCATACTGGTTGATGACGGATAGTTGCGTGATCCCGGAACTATCCTAGGCGAACCTGCTCCTGAAGATGAAGAACACCCCCCCATGAGGCAGAGACCTGCCCAGAGATAATCCAGCTTCAGAGGTTCCTTAAGGTAGAACACGCTGAAGGGTACGAACACCCCGAGGCTATCACCTCCTGCATTATCTTCAGCTGCCCAACGGTGAGAACAGTGTAGCCGATCCGGTTCGCCGGCACCTGAAGCATGTATTCGAACAGGGCTATGCCCCAGCTTATCAGGGCCGCCACTATCCAGATCCTTCCGCTGAGCTCCTTAAGATGGGCATACCAGGCGAAGGTCATGAATATGTTGCTGCAGCCAAGCAGCAGAACGGTCTTCATTATCGGGTTCACGGTGTGTTCCTTTCCCGGGTTTGATGCACAACTCTAATCAAAGAATGGGAAAAGGCCAGTGCTTCCCGAAAGAGCTTGCCCAGGGGTATATATCAGTTATCATAGCTGCTTCGCAGACTTTATAATGCGAATTGCCCGGTACTTTTACTGATAGTCCAGGGGAGGACGCTATGAAAAAGATGATCTTGCTTGTCACGATGGTTCTTTCAGTGCTGCTGCTCGCAGCGGGATGCGGAGAGGAGCAGGCCGAGGAGACCCTTCAGGAAACAATGGAAGCTGCTGATAATGCTGCTGATAATGTGGCTGAGACCGCTTTGGATGAACCCGCAGCCGCTCCACTCGAAGAACCATGGGCCCGGGTGGAATCCACCAACGGAGCCTACACCAACCTCGAGGTGCCCGTTGACTGGTCGTCCATCGGTACACAGCAGGCCTTCATTGCCGAGTACTACGACTACAGCTCATGCAGGATATTCATTGCGAACTTCGAAACCGGTGAGGACCTCAGCACCCTTGCCAGGGAACCCGGTCAGGGGATCATCAAGTTCACACTGAGAATGCCCCCGGAGAGCGATCCCCAGGTTGGCATCTACGACCTTACCCGCACCGGAGAGAGTTTCACCGGCGAAGCAGGGGTTATGGTCACAGGTGGCTCAACCGTTCAATTCGCCACTTCTTCCATGACCGACGGTGTGCTTGAGATAACATCGGTAACCGATGGCATCGTTGCCGGGACCTTCCAGCTGGAGGACAACTGGACAGTGGCGTCGGGAGCGTTCCAGGCCGAGATCAGATAGCTGCACTGGTGGAGCGGCTGGTCCCTGACCCGCCGCTTTACGCCAGTTCCCCATTTCACCGGGGCCAGTCAGGGGACAGGGCTGTGCACGGCATGTCCCCGGTATCTTAAGGGTATTCCTCACTGAAAAGAAATGCGTATGTACCGAGGGGGACCTGACCCTTTCAGAATGGCCTATGAGCCCCACTTAGTTCAAGTTGGTTCCTTGTTGGGCACATCGGATCATTATAGATTACAGTTTAATCATATATGAGTGGAGGGATGGGCTAGTGAAGAGGCTTGTTTTCTGCTCCGACGGCACCAGCAATACTGAGAAGAACAGGACCAATGTGTTTCAGGTGTTCAGTATGCTGGCCGAGCACCGGGGGCAGCTGAAGGCCTATGACCGGGGGGTGGGGGTAGGCTTCGGCAATGTCCTTCGGGGATGTGCCTTCGGCGTGGGGCTTCACCTGAACATACTCGACGGCTTCAGATTCCTTTCACGGAACTATCAGCCCGGGGACCGCATCTACCTGTTCGGTTTCAGCAGGGGCGCATATACGGTGCGAAGCCTGGCAAGCATGATAGCCCTTTGCGGCCTCGCTTCCCCCGACGCCGGAAAGGGGATATCAATCTGTTCTGGAAGGCCTACAGGGCCAACAGGAACCCGAAGAGTTCAGAAACGGACCGCTGCCCTGAAGGATGCCCGGAGGGCTTCCGTGGAGGCCATCTGTGTCTGGGACACCGTGGGCTCAATAGGGAAGCAGACAAGGACCGAGGACATCCGCAAAAAGCTTGCACACAAATATCACAGGATGACGGTGCACCGGAATGTGAAGCGGATATATCATGCGGTTTCCCTGGACGAAAGACGGACCCAGTTCTTCCCCCACCTGCTCTACAGCCAGATGGAGGACAGCCACACCCATGTTGAGGAGGTGTGGTTCGCCGGTGTGCACTCCGATGTGGGCGGGTGCTTCAGGAGCGGGGACAACTCCCTGGGTGACATCACACTGAAATGGATGATAGAAAGGGTAAAGGGGGAGCTGGATTTCCAGGAGAACATGCTTTCGGAGCTTGCTCCGAACCCCCTGGGCAGGCTGCACAACAAAGAGGGCGGGCTGATATTCAGCTTTTTCAGGAAGAGGAACCGCCCGGTGAGGAGGGGAAGCGTTCTGCACCCCTCGGTTAGGGAAAGGATAGCCACCCCCCCTGTGGACTATCATCAGCACCGGGAGCCCACGGGCAACTACTGCCCCCTTGCGCTTGGCTTCTGCGACTTTTCAAGCCCGCCGGATTTCGGCATTGAGGGGAACTACAGGGTGGAAACCAGCCCCCGTTCATAGGGGCTGGTGATAACGACACTACTGAACCGGACCCGGGATCAGAAAAGGTAGGAGACCCCGGCTTCAACCGAAACGTAGTTCAGATCGACTGAGGTGGTTTCCGTTCCGATCTCGATGTCCCTGGAAAGGCTTCTGTAACGAACACCGGGGGTCAGTTTCCAGCTGGTTCCCATGGGAATGGAAACCCCTGCCCCCGCTTCCCACCCAAGACCATGCTCGGAATCTGAGACCATGTCGCCCTCGTCGTTCTCAAGCTCGATGTGATTTATGGTGGCTCCTGCCCTTATGTAGAAGGCGGTGGGACTGGAACACATTGGGTGCTCATACCTGAGACCAACCAGATATCCGGTCTCTTCAACATCGATGTCAGCACCGGCGAAGGACTCTTCGGTGTTGAAATGACGAAAACCCCAGCCTCCATAGGCCCAGAGGTGTGTCTGAAGGCTGTAACTGACCGTGGCTTCCATGCCGAGTCCGGTGCCGAGTTCGGCGTCCCCGAAGTCCTTCGTTGTGAAGGCGAGACCTCCCTGGAGGTCCGCGCTCCAGCTCCCCCCGGCTGACGCTTCCGGTGCGCTGACAAGGAGAGTAAGAATGGTTAATACGGCAGTGAGTGCGAGTTTCATTGGTATCCTTTCTGTTTGATGCTGCGGTGCGGGAAAAGGGTACCATAATGATACAATTGTGACAGTCAAGTATCGCATGCAAATAGCGCAAAATAGTGATAATATTTAATTAATAACCACTAATATTGCCATAATATCGACTTTTTATTACCGGGCTATCCATGGTAACGAAATACTATCTGCAGATGACAAGCCTTCCTGAACCCCTTTCGCCGCCGCTTCTCGCTGATATGTGGTAAATACCCGGCGGGAAACCGCTGACATCAAGGGTGGCTGTTCCCCGGGGTGCCTGTTCCCGCATCACAATTCTACCGCCGGTGTCGTAAACGGTGAGCACAGAGTTCTGTGCGGTTTCCACGGAAACGGATAGCGATGCCGGGGAAGGTGAAACCCTGACGGTGAGATCTGTTCGGGGCGTTCCGCCTTCAACACCGCTGGGGCCATTGGGCACCGCCAGGGAGGCAAGTGTGGCGGAGGTTGCCTTAGCTATCTCCGTGCCGAAGGGGAAGAACTCCATGTAGTTCTCCAGGAGGTCCTCCGAAGTGTGATACCAGGGAGGGAACAGGTACTCGTCACCCCCACCGCGGTGAAACCGTAGGCCCAGAAGGCGACATGGTCGCTTCCCCCTCCAAAACTCAGGGTCAGATGTGTGTCCAGCTGGGGGACATAGGTGTTGGCGCTGGAAACGAAATAGTTGGCAAGGTCCTCGGCGTAGTCGATGTGGTTGATGTTGAGAATGGCGTAGTCGCTGGGGCCTATCTCCGGGCCGTACAGTATCATGTCCAGGTTCAGGGCTGCTATGATCGAGTCGCCGTTCATCCATGCCTGCTCGGCGTAGTAATAGCTTCCCACAAGCCCGGCCTCCTCGGCGCCCCACAGGCAGAGGATCACCGTTGAGTCGAAGTTGTACTTCACCATGGCCCTTGCGGCTTCCATCACTGCGGCGGTGCCGCTGGCATTGTCGTCTGCGCCGGGGAAGATCTCAAAAGGGTTGTGGCCGCTGTCCAGATGGGCCCCGAAGAGGTAGATCCTCTCGGGATTAACCGTACCCGGGTAGGTGACGATAATGTTCTGGGAAGAATCCCCGCTTACGGGGAAGTTCTGTATCTCCACGGGACAGCCCTCCCGGACCAGCCAGTTAACCGCCCAGTCCCTGGCGGCGGGGAAGGAGTCGTTGCTCCAGAACCTGTTCTCGAACTGCTCCAGCCTTCCCACTATGGAGATTATGCTGTCCTGGCTTATGGAGGCCACGATGTCCGCCACATTGTCGTCGTAGTCCACCCTTTCGGGGATCAGCCCATAACCCGCCGGGGCGCGTATCTCCCTCAACCGCCGTGCCGCCGCGGTGGGGGTGGGGCTTGTTCCCGGGCCGGGCAGGGTTATGGCGATATCCGAATCCCTGTAGACAACCTCTCCGTAACTCTCAAGGGACTCCCCGGGGTGGAAAGCCCGGGGGTACACCATGAAATAGTCCCCCGGGGCGTTTCCGGCGGTGTCAAGGACCCGGCAGTTCTCACCGGGGTCCCGATGTATACTATTTCCACGGCGTTCTTGTATACAGGGACAGCCGTTGAGTTATTCGAAAGGCTTTCCGAAGCGGGAAGGGAAAAGAGAGCCCCCTGAAAGAGCATGGCAAGAACGGTTGTTACTGCGGAGCAGAGCATGGCTACCTCCCTTCCGTTACTACAAGTTTGATCGAATGTGGTTCACCGTTCACCCGGGCCCTGAGGAGGTAAAGCCCGGGGGTCAGGTCGTTGACGGGTATGCCGTTCTCCCCCGGGGGATAAGCTGCGGAGCTGAACTCCTGAACAACCCTTCCTCCTATGCTGTAAACCGTGAGAGAAACCTCCGAGGGCCCTTCCAGGGAGAATCTCAGTTCAGCTGAACCACCGGCGGGGTTGGGGGTGACAACGATGAGAGGACTTGGATCCTGGAAATGGATACCGGTGGGGGAGGTGGTGAGTTTGATCTCATATAGAGTGGAGGGTATGAAGTCTCCCTGGGCGTAGAGGGTTACAAGGTACTGACAGTATTCGTCTCCGGGGTTTATCAGTGATGACACTTCCTCTATCTGATCCCCAAGCTCACCGGACCACTGCCCCATGGCGCCTGGGTCGCCGGAGGCCCTGAACCTCATGGTGGCGTTTCCCTGTATATCATTCTCAAGGAACAGGGGGAAGAGCTGGTCCAGTGAATCGCAGTGGAGAATGGAAGAGGATAATGTGGCTGAGGTGTGGTAGGTGGTCTGAACGGCGCCTTCGCACCATACCGCAATGTCCTGGAAGAAGCAGGCCCCTGCAAGGTCTGGTGGAGCCTGGCCGTCGATGTCCGTAAGGGTCATGTCGCTGAAGCCGCTGGTCCCAAGGTCGGACTGGTATATGAGCCAGATACCCGTCTCGCCCTTGAGACATACCGTGGCGTAGTCAAGCAGCGGGCTTGAGGAAATGAGATCCAGGTCTCCGTCCTGGTCCAGGTCCGAGAGGACAAGGCACAGGCCCCTCTCATTACCCACCATGGCTTCGGCCCATTCCCCGGAGGGTCTCCGGGATTCTCATATGTCCTGGTCCTGAAGTTCGTAAGGCTTGTGGCCGCAACATCCGGGAGGCCGTCTCCGTTCAGATCCCCGGCAGCGATATCTTCGATGACCCCAACGGAATCCACCACGGTGTGCTTCTCCCACAGTGGTGCGTTGTAGAGGAAGATCCCCCCGGCATCGCCGCCGGATGCCGTTACATCCATGGTCCCGTTGTTGTCCATGTCCGCCGCCGCCACGTTGTGGGCCGGCAGCAGTGACGGGTCCACCGGTTCGACCGACCAGGATGTGCCTGTGCCGTCCTGGTTCCAGCAGATGAAAACCCCCTGGCCCTCCGAGGCGCAGAGGATATCCGGGTCTCCGTCGTCGTCCATGTCCGCCGGGATGACTTCCCTGGGAGAATCCGACTGGTGAACAAGGTTGGATTCCCAGGTCGAACCGCCGGGAAGGGGGTTCTTGAACCAGAGAATGTCGCCCTGATCATACAGGCTCACCGCTATGTCATCCTTCCCGTCGCCATCGAAGTCAGCCAGGCGCAGTGAACCTATGGAACTGCCCGTGCCCGCCACTTCGATCTCTGTCCAGGAACCGCCGCCGTTCTGCAGGCAGACCCATATCTCTCCGGAATAGGTGGCCAGGGCCACATCCACAAGCCCGTCGTCGTTCAGATCCCGGGGCGTCGATCGAGTAAACTTCATCGATGCCCTCAATGACAGGCTGGTAGGGAAGGAAACCCGCCGCTTCACCGTTTGACTGTATGGTTATTTCACCGGGGGTATCGTGATCCGCCTTGTTGTTCTGATTGTAGAAGTCGGTCCATTGCTCCACCGGCCCGGGCTGCCCCGGGCCCCCGCTCCAGTCGGTCTGAATGCCTGGCACTCCTGACAAAATGGTCGTTAGAAAGATCGCAGAAGCAAACAGCATGGTATTTCAGCCTTTCAATAAGTGTCTTTTTTATGATCTGTTCTGAATATAACTGCACAGGTGCTGTTGCGTTTGGTCAGCTTCAGTCCTGGAGATCCAGAACGTACACCCTGGGCCACTCCCCGGACATCGCCGGCAGGGCGGTGAAGCCCCACTTGTTAACGAAGACCATAAGCTCCCCGGTGTTTTCGCCGGTTTCAAGGGCGGCGGTGTAGAGGAATTCCCCGGTTTCCCGGTGATAGACCCTGAACACCGGATAGCCGTAAACACCGGTGCCCGCCCACAGGTTGCCCTGTGGCCCTATTGCCAGGGATGTGAGGGCGTACCTGTATTCCTCGGGCTGCATGCTCTCTATCATTTCCTCCGGAGCGCCGTTGCTTCGGAAGAGGTCGTGGATGTACTCACGCTCAGCCTCCACCTCTTCCGGTGTCTTCCTGACCCTCGTGAAGGGCTCTTCAATGGTGAAAGCTCGGTTCCGTCGGGGTTGTGGAAGCGAATCGTGAACTCCTCCGTTGAAAGTACCGATGTGTAGACCATGCCGTTCTCCGAAGCGGTGAACACCGGCTGCCCGGCTTCACTGGAACCGATATCCATCAGGTTGAAGGGCTTCAGGTCCATGAAGTAGACCACCTCCTCATCGAAGTTCCCCACTGTCCACCTGGCCACCTGGAACCCGGCAAGCATTTCCTCGCCCTGTGTCTCATAGGCTGTCATCCTGGCCACGAAGACCGAGTCGCCGGTGAAAACCCCATGCTCCGGAGGGGAGGGGAAGAAGTTGCCCATGTCCCCGGTATGGTTACCCAGGGGATCGAAGAAGAACAGCCTTCTTGCCCCGGCGTCGCTTACTACGAAACCCCCGGAGGGAGTCAGGGAGAGCCAGGATGGCATGAGGAACTCCCCGGGGCCGCTGCCCTGCCCTCCGAAGGCATTTGCAAATTCGCCGTTCCCGTTGAAAACGGATACCCGGCACTTCATGAAGTCAAGAACCGCGGTACCGCCGTTCTCAAGCCTGAGGGCGGTTACAGGTTTGCCGAAAACAAGGATGCTGTCCCCTGTTTCAACACCGATGGTGTCGGTTATGGCAAGCCATAGATCCACCTCGGGAACAGCTGGAAAAACCGTTTCAGGAGAGGCATTGTCCGGGAAGGGGCCGCAGGCAAGAATGGCAAGGGCAATGAATGCAGGTATCCAGACCATTGTGTGTTTCATTGTGAATCCTCCCCTTTCGCCGCTGCTTATTCGCCATTTATGGATGTTACCCCGCTAATATGTGGGCAAAGTGGTGTTTTGCCAATGGAAAGTGATCCCCCCTCATATACTGGCCGGGCAGGTGATGCTGGATACCGATGTTCTGGTGGATTACCTTCGGGGTTATCAGCCGGCGATGGCTCTTGTGCAGGAAAATGCGGAAGTGATCGTTATTCCTGCTATTGTGGTGGCTGAATTGTATGCCGGTGTAAAGGGAGAAGAAGAACTGGCAGCCCTGGATCGCTTCCCGGGTCTTTTCCGATAATCCCCGTTACCGGCGCTATTGCCAGGGCGGGGGGCTTTACTCAAAACAATACGGCAAGTCTCACGGCACGGGCCTGGCGGACGCTGTCATTGCCGCCGCCGCAGATATGACCGGTTCCCATCTGAAAACACTTGATGTGAAGCACTTTCCCATGTACGAGAATCTTGAGCCCGCGTATCTGAAACCACCTTCCCGGCGAAACTGAGGCAAATGTTGTTAAGGCTGGAGCCTCAGCCGCTTCTGGCCTTCACCGCCAGGGCGACCAGTTTTCCGATCAGCTTCTTGAAGGGGTTTATCCTTACATCGATGTGGTAGTCCCGGTCCTTAAGGGGGAGGTAGTACCGGTAGTCCTCCGGGGAGAACCTTTTCGCCTTGGGGGTGGTGAGGAAGGTCTTCTGGGCGTTGAACTGGATCACCTGCTTCAGAGAGGGTTCCCATCTGGATGAGGTGAGCCTCCTGTGATACTTCTTTGCCGCCTTTTCTATATCGTTGTTCCCCTTTATCTCCTCTTCTGAAATGTCCGGGGGAGTTACCATTCCCAGTTTCGTAACCGAAGGTATGCCCCAGGTGGAGGCAACCTCTTCGAGATAGTTCAGTACACCCTTCAGGCCCATCACGCCGGTGGTGGAAATGGCCATGGCGTGCTGGCGGTGAAGGCCGGGACGGTGGCAGAGGAAGGAGAACCTGTCAATGAAGTTCTTCATCAGGCCTGTTACCTGGGACACATAGACCGGGGAGACGAAAATGATCCCGTCGGCTGACAGAATTGTCTCCAGGGTCTCGCTGATGCTGTCCGGCAGGGGGCACCTTTCCACGCCGTGGAAAAGACAGGCGTGGCACCCTCGCAGGTGGCAAGTGAAAGCTCTTTCAGGAAACATATTCGAATTCCGCTTCACAGAGCTTTTGAGCTGGCTTTCCAGGCCCTGGTGAGCAGGTAGCTGTTCTTCTTCCTGGGACTTCCGAATATCACCACTATTTTCATGAACTACTCCCTTCCTGCGATGATGGCGAACTGGTGCTTTTCCGGGGTGTATTCTGCCCCGGCAACATCCCCCTTTACATCCCTGATGGTGAAACCGGGGAACTCCTCTTCCATGTCATCGGGTTTGAAGTACTGGAGCCAGTTGTACACGGTGAAGCTTTCCTCCGGGGTGAAGATGGAATACTTTTCCAGTGTGACCTTTTCTTCCGGGTACCTGAAGGAGTTGTAGAAGCCCCAGTAGTCCCCCGGGGCCCAGAAGCCGTCCATCAGGTTCCTGGAGTATCTGCTTTCCTCGGTGCTTTCATGGAAGCCCGCCATGGAACACACATCCAGGAGCACCGCGCCGCCGGGATTGAGAAGGCTGTGGAACTTCCCTGCCAGGGATTTCCTCTGCCCTGGCCCCAGGGCGCAGAAGTCGCACATTATCATGATGATGAGGTCATATTTCTTTGTGGTATCAAGGCTGAGGTAATCGGCACACAGGTATGTAATGTCCAGGTCTTCCTTCAGGGCGGCCTTCCTGGCCCAGGCTATGGAGTTACGGGAAAAGTCTATCCCCGTTACCTCCGCCCCGGTCCGCGCCAGGCGGCTGGTCATCAGCCCCGGGCCGCAGCCCATGTCCGCCACCCTTACCCCTCTTTTCAGGTTGAAGGTGTCCCTGATCCACAGGGAGGACCTGTCCATGAACTCCCCGGAGCGGGAGGCGGCGTCTATTGCCGGGTTGAGGTGGTACTCAAGCATGCGCTTCGCTGTGTGGCTGTGGGTCCAGAGCCGCCTGGCGGTGTAGAACTGGAAGGGGGCGGGCCTGGAGCTTATCTCCTCCAGCCCATGGAACATGCCGTTCTTCATCCTTCCGAAAACCCATTCCTGTTCATGGAGAACATCAGGAACCCCTCTTCGGTGCCTTCTGTACGTTTCATTCTGATCTTTTCCAATACACGGATAGAGGCGGGGTTGTCAACCGCCACACCTGCGTCTATCACAGGAAGACCGAGTTCCTGAAAACCGTAACGGAGCATGGCCTTCGCCGCCTGGGTGGCGTAGCCCATGCCTCTGTGGGGCTCTTCGATCACATAGAAGAGAACCGGGTTGGCGCCGGTGCTTACCCTGTTGTCCAGGCCGCACCAGCCCACGAACTCCCCACTGCTTTTCAGGAACAGTCCAAGACAGAGATGAAACAGCCTTCCCGGTGAGTTCCTTCTGTGGTTTTCCATCATGCCGGTAATCTTCTCCAGAGTTTCCTCTGCTTCCGTTTTACCTGCCGGGATGGTCATGGCGTCCTCCGGCACCGCTTCACGGAGGATCAGGCTGGAGGTTTCCATTCGGACCGTCTTCATTTTCCATGTTCCTTCCGTTGTTGCCGGTAGTATAACCCCAGGGCTTTGAAACATTGGTTTTTCGAACCATTCCGGGGACTCAGGTGATATATTCGCCAAAGAGAATTCCCCTGAAAGGCGGAGATCATGGCAAAGGGACAGGACATCAGGAAGAACGTGAAACAGAAGCCGGAGAAAACACTGAAGGAAAAGCGCAAGGAGAAGAAGGCGAAAAAGGGCAGATAGAAGCTTATCTTAACTGATATCAGTATCATCTGAGGCGGCGGCACAGGCTTCACCGGTGCTGTCCGGCGGGAATCTTTATTAGAGCCGGGGAAGCGCCGGGGTCCCGAAGGAATCCCTGAAGACCCGGGGAGACCATTGATGACATGAAGGATGGTGAAACACTGAAGGGGACAGCAGCCGACAGGGGCCGGAACCGCAATGATGAAGGGTCCGACCGGGGCGGAATAACATGACTTCCTTCCTGAGCAGATATCCCGGGCACACCACATGAACAGAAGCGGTTCGCATTTCGGAGTATATCTGGGCACCTTTGCCGCGATGTTCTTCTGGGGCATCTCCTTCGTATGGACGAAGATGGTGTTCGAGTACTACGGCCCCTTCACCACACTGCTTTTCAGGATAGTCATTTCCTCAGTGCTCCTTACTCTCTACGCCAGGGTGGCAAAGAAAAGCGAAAGGGTCCACAGGAAGGACTGGCCGATGTTCTTCCTGCTGGCCTTCCTGGAGCCCTTCTGTTACTTCATAGGGGAGAGCTTCGGCCTGCTTCTGGTATCCTCTACACTTGCCTCCATAATGATAGCCCTGATACCGGTGGTCTCCCCGGTGTTCGCCTACATGTTCTACAGGGAAAGGCTCACCGCCATCAACATTTTCGGCCTGCTCATATCATTCCTGGGGCTGGGGGTTTTCACCATGACCAGGAACGCCAGACTGGAGGCATCCCCGGCGGGGCTGGCCTTCCTTCTCTTCGCGGTGGTATCAGGGATGGGTTACAGCATAGTGGTGAAGAACCTTTCCCACAGGTACCGGCCCCTCACCATAGTACGAATACAGAACATGATAGGGGGCATATACTTCCTGCCCTTCATGATAGGCTTTGAGTGGAGGGACACCATGGCGGCAAACCCCCCCGCCGGGATCATACTGAACCTGGTAATGCTGGCTGTTTTCGGCTCTTCGCTGGCCTTCATACTGGTTACCATCGCCATAAGGGAGATAGGCATAAGCAGGACCAACATCTTCACCAACATCATTCCGGTGATAACAGCGGTCTTTGCCTACATACTCCTCGGCGAGAGCTTTTCCGCCAGGAAGGTGGCGGGAATGGCGATAATCCTCGCTGGAATATTCCTGTCCCAGATACGAAGACGGGCCAGACAGAAGGTCATACACGAGAGGTAAAAAAATGCCCCCGCCGGGATGGCGGGGGCAGTGCTGACCCTGCGTCAGGCCTGGTACTGATAGTCTCCGAAGGCAAGCAGGGGATAGAAAATTATGGGAAGGAAGAGCATTCCGATGGCGAAACCGGCTCCCTGGCCGAACCTTTCCGCCAGAGATACAATGGTAACTATTCCAATGATAATATTCGCCACTGGAACGATGAAGAGGATGATCCACCATTCCGGTTTACCGGCCACCTGAAGGAAAACGATGACATTATAGATCGGTATGATCGCCGCCCAGCCGGGTTTGCCTGCCTTTTCAAATATTTTCCACTGGCAGATGATCATGAACAGGCCAACCACTATACCAATTATCATCATGGGCATAGCCACGAGCGCCGCCTCGGCGCCGGTAACCTCCGACTGCCTGGCGAAGGCGGTTCCGGTGAAAAGCAGCAGGATCAGGGCAACGGATGAAAATCCGAGAATTCTCTTCATCTTTGAAATCCTCCAGAAAAAGACCCCGTATGGCCGAGGACCCTCCCGGCCCCATAACCGGATAAAGGATAACTACCGATGCCGGTGCGGTCAATCGGCCCTTTTCACCTCGTATCCCCGTCGGTTCACGGGATCCCTCAGATCGATCCTCTGGAGCCTTCGGCTGTTGGTGACAACGTTTATGGAGCTGAAGGCCATGGCCATTTCCGCCAGTATGGGGTGCATCACGCCGATGATGGCAAGGGGCACCATGACGGCGTTGTAGAAGAAGGCCCAGAAGAGGTTCTGCCTGATCTTCCTGAAGGTCGCCCTGCTGAGCTTCACCGCCTTCACCACAGCGGTGAGGTCCCCCTGAACGAGGACTATGTCCGCGCTTTCGATGGCCACATCGGTTCCGGTCCCTATGGCAATTCCAACATCCGCCGCCGCCAGGGCCGGGGCGTCGTTAATGCCGTCGCCAACCATGGCCACCGGTTCGCCTGCACCCTGCAGTTTCCTTATCTCATCGGCCTTGCCCCCGGGAAGAACCCCGGCGATCACACGGCTGATCCCAACCTCCGCCGCCACGGCCTCGGCGGTCCTTCTGTTGTCCCCGGTTATCATCACCGGTTCCAGGCCGTATCCCTTCAGGGCTTCTATGGCCTGTCTGCTGTCGGGCTTTATGCCGTCGGCCACGGCTATCATTCCCGCAACTTCCCTTTCCTGAATTACAAGTATCACCGTTTTACCCCGGGCCTCCAGGCGTTCCTTCTCCTCCTGAAGCTCCTTCGATAGAGAGGCCCCCAGCTTTTCCCCGAGGCCGGTGGAGCCTACGCCAATGGTCTTTCCCGCAACGCTTGCCAGGCACCCTTTCCGGTTACCGCCCTGAATCCCACCGCCTCTTCAACCGCCAGGCCCAGGCTCCCGGCGTGTTCCACCACGGACCTTCCCAGGGGGTGTTCGCTGCCTGACTCCACCGAGGCTGCCAGGGAGATGATTTCCTTTTCCCCAAGGGCTCCGGCGGGGATGATATCGGTTACCACCGGCCTTCCCAGTGTTATGGTCCCGGTTTTGTCCAGAACGATGGTCCTTACATCCTTCATCACCTGAATGGCGCTTCCCCTCCTTATGAGAACGCCGTTCTCAGCACCCACACCGGAGCCCACCATGAGGGCGGTCGGGGTGGCAAGACCCAGGGCGCAGGGGCATGCTATCACCAGTACCGCCACCGCTGCAAAAAAATGCCAGGCGCCGGTGCCCATGTCGGGATTTACCCAGGGAACCACACGGGAGGCCTGTTCCGCGATGGACCCGAAGAAACCCGGGAAGATCAGCCAGGCGGCCAGTGTTACCGCGGCAATGACTATCACCACCGGCACGAAGACAGATGTCACCCTGTCGGCGAACTCCTGTATGGGGATCTTCGACCCCTGGGCTTCCTCCACCAGCTTTATAACCTGGCTGAGGAAGGTTTCGGCACCAACCTTTTCAGCCCTTACATGGAGCAGACCGCTGGTGTTGATCGTTGCCCCTATCACGCCATCGCCGGGTTTCTTCTTCACAGGCATGGATTCACCGGTGGCCAGGGACTCGTCCACACTGCTGTCACCCCGAACCACAACGCCGTCGGTGGGTATCTTGCCACCGGGGCGAACCACCATTATGTCCCCGGGCTTCAGGCCGGTTACCGGGATGTTCTCTTCGGTGTCCCCCCGAAGGACGGTGGCCTCCTTCGCCCCAAGTGTGAGGAGTTTCTTTATGGCCATGGAGGCCCTGCCCTTTGCACGGGTCTCTATGTTCCTTCCGGTGAGGTGGATGGCCATTATCATGGCTCCTATACCGGCGAAGCTGGGGAAGCTGGGGCCAATGCCGTAGTGGTGAAGTACGGCCACCACACCGGTTGCAAGGGAGGAGAGCGTTCCCATGGCGATCAGGGCGTCCATGTTCGGGGCAAGGTGAGCCGCTGACCTCGCTGCGCTCCTTATGGTGGAAAGACCCGGTACGAACACCGCGAAGGCGGCCAGTATCAGTATGGAAACATCCATCACCCTCATGCCCAGGAACATATAATCAAAGAACATGTGGGGATCATCCAGATAACTATGGGTATGGTCACCGCCCAGGCCAGGATCATTTTCCTCCGGGCTTCCTTCATCCTTCTGTCATCCCTGGCCATGGGATCCTCCCCGGCGGATACGGCGGCTTCCACCATGCGGAACCCGGCGTTCTCCACCGCTTTTTCAGGTCCGTTCCCGTTGCCCTCTCCGGCTGGTACTCAACCGACGCGGATTCCGTGGCCAGGTTCACCACCGCGGTTACCACACCGGGAACCTTCTTGAGTGACTTCTCCACCGAGGCAACACAGCTTGCGCAGTGCATTCCCTCTATCTTTACCGTTTTTTTCTCTGTGCCTTTGACCATTTTACCATTCCATTCGCCGGGGGTCTACCGAATAACACTATACAGTGCCCGGGGCACGGTCAATGTCGGTGAAGGGTTACTTTTCCCCCGGAGGAAACTATGTTTTCCGTTGCATGTTGTGAAACTCCTTACGGATCGAGGTACCGTGACTAAATACAAAAAGGTCCTTGTGGTGCTGAACCCCGTCTCAGGAAGGCAGTCCGGCGGTTCCCAGAAGAAGGAAATCCAGGTGGGTCTTCGCGATGTTCAGTACGAGATACGGGAATGGCAGGGGGGAGAGGGTCCCGGGGAATGGGCCGCCTCCGCTGCGGAGGAGGGCTTCGACCTGATCATCGCCGCCGGGGGCGACGGCACCGCCTGTGCGGTGGCCGATGGTCTGGCCAGGGCCGGCTCATCTGTTCCCATGGCCCTCTATCCAAGCGGTTCCATGAATTTCCTTGCCGGGGAGCTGGGGTATCCCGACGACACCGGGGAGGTGATCCCATGGATACTCGGTGGTGATGCGGTGAGCTGCGACGCCGGTTATGTGGAGGAGTATGACAGATATTTCCTGATAAGTGTTTCAGGGGGGCTTCACGCGGACATAGTGGAGGACACCCCCCGGCGTTCGAAGAGGTACCTGGGCTGGCTGGCATATGTCTACCATGGCATCCCCATACTCTTTTACGGCAAGTGGTACCGTCTCCTTGTGAGGATCGACGGCAGAGTACACCGCTGGAAGAGCAACGCAATGATAATTCTTAACATGGCTTCGTCGCTGCCGGGAACGGAATCCCTTCCCGGTCGTGTCTGTTCCACCGACGGGAAGCTGGATGTCCTGGTGAACAGGAAGGGCAGTTTCCTTGACCTGATCAAACTGTACATCGGGAAGCTCCTGAAAAGGAAATTCAAGCTTCACAAGCTGGCCTGGGGCCAGGGAGGGGAAATAGAAATTCACTCACGACCGCCGATGCAGCTCCAGATGGACGGCGAGTCCATAGGGAAGACCCCGGTCACCATCAAGATCCGGCCCGGTGCGGTAAAGATGGTGGGGGAGGTCTAGAAGGCGGTCTTTATGGCCCCCAGGTGTTGTGGGTGAAGGCCTGGCTTATCTCGAAGGCAAGCCTGGCGATGTGGAAGTTTTCAGAGGGGTCGGTGTAGCTCCAGAAGATGCAGTCGAGATCCTCGCTGTGGGCAAGGCCGTAGGACTCATAGGGGTTATGGGGAACTGGGCGTACCCCAGGTATTCCAGGCTGTCATCGTTCCAGAGGTAGAACCATATCCCTGGGCGCCGTAGGAGGTAACCGCCACACCCAGATCACCCTCCCAAGGGAAAACTGTGATCCCCGAGAGCTGACCGGTGGTTTCCGGCACGCTTAAAACATCGAAGGGAGTGTACTCGGGAATGAACCTTATGATGTTCTGATACCCCTCCGTTATCCAGTGAAACCGCCGTGGAAATCCATTCCCCTTCCCTCGTTGAAGGACGGGTCGAAGACAGTGTTCCAGGATGCTCCCCAGTTGATGGTGTAGAAAAGGTCGTTGCCGCCCCAGTCGTTGGTGTAGAAATGCTCGGAACCGGCTGGCTCCGGGTCGAAGGAGACGCCGAAACAGCTGGTGTTGGCAGGGTCGAGGTCCACGGTGAATGAAACCGTGCCGGTGGCGGGAGAATACCCGTTTATGATACCGGCGGTGTTGTTCACGCCGAGTATCCCCGTTTCCTCTATCATGTAAAGCCCCAGGGCCCGGCCGTCCGCCGGGAAGGAACTCACCAGCGTGAGGCTTATGTCCGCCGTGGATTCCCGAAGGACCCCCTCCGTCGGTGTCTGGACAGCTCCCCCGTTGCGGCCGGTAAGGGATGTGGCGATGAGTGCCAGGATCATTAAAAGGTACATTTCTCCCCCTTTTGTTTTGATGACCGGGGCAGGGATGAATGACGGGTTTTCCCCGGGAAAGCCATTTATTGGCGGCTGAATATTAATCTGGTGGTTTACCGCTGCCGGGTCAACCCGGGGTTCATCACGGTGTTGCAGAAACCGGCATTGGGCGGGGAGGAAGCCTTCATTATATTTCCCGACTGTCAACCATTTAACCGGCCGCAGGATGCGGTTTTTGTTTTTTCCGGGAGGTACCCTTGAACGGAGAACTCATACTTGTAATAAACACCGGATCCACCACCACGAAGTGTTCCATATACTCCATCGCTGACAGCGGGGGTATCGGTTTCCTCTGCGGCAAAACCATAGAACACCCCGATGACATGGTGCACCGCTTTCCCAGCATTAGCGCCCAGGTGGACCATCGTGAGGATCTGGTCCGGGAGTATTTCAGGGAGAACCTCCCCGACGGCGCCATAGTGGCCGGGACCGGCGCCCTTGGGGGAATGCTTCCTCCTGTCCCCAGCGGTCTGATCGAAGTGAACCCGGAGCTTGCCGATTACAGCCTTAACACCCCTGTTTATCAGCACGCCTCCAATCTGGGAGCCCCCCTGGCCTACAGGATCGCTGAAACAATGGGCTCCAGGGCATTCGTGGCCGACCCCGTGGGAGTGGACGAGATAACCCAGATAGCAAGGATATCCGGCGTTCCCGAGCTGCCCCGTTTTTCCTATGTGCATGCGCTGAACATCCGTGCAACGGTACGCAAGGCCGCTGAACAGCTCTCCCTGGGCTTTGACAGCATCAGGTGTGTTGCATGTCATCTCGGCGGAGGATACTCCATAGCTCCCTTTGCCCGGGGCAGGATAATCGACAGCGACAACCGCATGGAGGGCGCGCCCTCACTCCGGAGAGGGCCGGGGGCGTGCCTCCGATACCCCTCTTTGAGGCCTGTTTCTCCGGCAGGTACACCAGGGAGCAGCTTTTCAAGAAGCTCTACGGCGCAGGGGGGCTGTACGCCTACCTGGGTACAAAGGATGTCCGGGAGGTGGCCAGGCGTTCCGAGAATGGGGACGCTTCGCCAGATTCATTTACGACGCCATGATCTACCAGATATGCAAGGAGATAGGCTCCATGGCCTCGGTGCTGGATTTCGACCTCAACGCAATAGTGGTAACCGGCGGGGTGGCCAACGCCGAGCACCTCAGGCGGGAGATAACAGGGAAGTGCGGAAGGCTGGCCCCGGTGCTGTTCTTCCCCGGGGAGAACGAGAACGAATCCATAGCAATGGCGGTCAACAGGGTGCTCAGGGGTGAGGAAACCCCCCTGAGGTGGCCCGACTGTGTTCTCACCGGTAAAAACGTTGATCCTCTGTTCGAGTACCGTGATCCCGAAGGGGAGTTCTCCCCGGTACCATTCGCAGTAAGGGAGGGAATATGAGCATAAGGACATACAGGGACCTGCTGGAAGCGGTGAAGACCCTTCCGCCCCTCCCTGTGGCGGTGGCCGGAGGCGCAGACCCCAGGGTGATAGACAGCCTGAAGAAGGCCAGGGAAATGGGTTTCGTGGGCAGATGCTACCTGGCGGGTCCCGGGGACGCCATAGAAAGGATCCTGGCAAGTTCCGAAGAAGACCCGGCCTTCTACACGGTGATCCACTCGGAAACCGACCAGGCCATGAGCGCCGGGGCGGTCCGGGCTGTGCGTGAGAACGGCGCTGCCATACTGGTGAAGGGCACGGTGAAATCCGAAGCCTACATCAGGGCCATTCTCGATTCCGAAACCGGGATCAGGGCTTCGTCGGTGCTCTCCAATCTGAGCCTCTTTGAGATGCCTTCCATGAAAAGCTTCCTGGCGATCACCGACAACGCCATACTCATCGACCCCGACCTCCGTGAGAAGGCCGCTGTGATAAAGAACACCGCAGTGCTCTGGAAGGCCCTTGGCATAGAGCCGGTACGGGTGGCCGCCCTTGCGGCGGTGGAAACGGTGAATCCCCGGATGAAGGCCACCGTGGACGCAGCTTCCCTTGCGGTGATGTCCGCCCGGGGGCAGCTTCCGGGCTTTGTGGTGGAGGGGCCCCTGGGGTATGACGCGGCGATATCCGCTGAGTCCGCCTCTTCGAAAAAGCTTACAGACTCCCGGGTATGCGGCAGGCCTGATATGATACTGGCCCCCAATCTGGAAACCGCTAATTCCCTGGGAAAGAGCTACAAGTTCCACGGCGGCGCCGTGTGGGGGGGCATGGTATTCGGAGCATCGGTTCCGGCGGTTCTGAACTCCCGTTCAGACGACGGCACGAACAGACTTAACTCAATGGCCATTGCCAGGGCGGTGGCCCATGGCTCCACCCTGGAAGGCCGGCAGAAGTGAATAACCCTATAACACAGACAAGGCAGGCGCAATGAACACCTACACCATGATAATAATGGGGTATTTCGTACTGATAGTCATTCTGGGGCTTCTTACCCGGAAGGTGGCCAGCAAGTCCGCAAGCGACTATCTGATAGCCGGCAGGAACCTTGGAACAATGGTCTGCGCCATCGTGGTAGCCGCGGAATGGCTCGGGGGAATGAGCACCATTGGTGTGAGTGAAAAGGCCTTCAACACCATGACCCTTCAGCCCATTCTCTACAACATATCCACCGCCATAGGAATGGTGGTGATAGGGTTCACCGTTGCAGCCCACTACCGGCGCAAGGATGTCCACACGGTAAGCGAGATGATAGAGACCCTCTTCGGAAGCCAGGCAAGGTCGGTTTCCGCCGTTGCCTTCCTCATTGCCTACATAGTTCTCGCCTATGTTCAGCTTCAGACATGCGCCAGCGTGATGGCCCCCTCTTCGGCGTAAGCTGGAACTGGGCTGTGGCAATATCCGCTGCTCTGATAATGGTCTATACCTATCTCGGCGGCATGCACGCCTGGCAATGACCGGAATGCTCTACCTGGTGACAATGTTCCTGGGCTGGGAACCGCATTTTCATGGGACTCAGCAAGGTAGGCGGTTTCTCCGGCCTCAGCGAAACCCTTGTCGCACAGGGGCTCCCACCAACCTCTATAATCCCTTCAGCGCCGGGCTTAACAGCGCATTCGCCCTTCTCCTGGGAGGTCTTCTAGGTGGAATGGCGGCCCAGGCAAGCATTCAGCCTGTTTTCGCCGCAAGGAATGTGAAGACCGCAAGAAGGGCGGCAATGCTCGCCGGTCTCATCGTTGCTCCCTTCGGAGTTATGACCGCCTTCCTGGGTCTTTTTGCCAGAACCGGCATCTTCTTTCCCGAGGGAACCGAGATCATAGGTAACACCGCACTCCCCACCCTCCTTCAGACCGCCACATTCATGCCTCCTGTTCTGGGTGGAATAGCCCTGGCAGGTGTGCTTGCGGCAATTCTCTCAACGGTGGGTCCGGTGAACTTCGCAGTGGTTACCATAGCTGCGAAGGACATCTATCACGCATCATCAACAAAGACGCCGACGACGCCCGAATAATATCCACAGCCAGGAAGCTTGTTCTTCTTGTGAGCGTTATCACCGTTCCCCTGGCCATTTTCATGAAGGGGGCGGTGCTGGACACCGCCTACATTTCCTACGCCATAAGGGCCATCGGAGCCATAGTTATAGTTACCGGCCTTTACGCCAGAAAGCTTGTCACACCCCTTGGCGTGAAGCTTGCTTTCATAATAGGCACCATATCCGTCTTCATCACCATGATAGCCCAGCAGAGGGGCTGGTTCTCCATAGACAAGACCTACGGCGCTGTTGCGGCAACACTTGTGGTGATCCTTCTCTCCTCCCTCGGGGACAGACTGTTCCGCAGAAAGGCTTAATATGGAAACCGTTTCAGAGAAAGGTCTCATAGACGCTTCAAGGCTGATGATAGAAGGCGCCGCATCCGCGGGAGCGGATGTGTTCGTGGGATATCCCATAACCCCGGCGAACCTTCTCTATTCCTACTCCAGCCAGCGATTCCCGGTGGTGCTCCCGGCCCCGGATGAGATAACCACCATGCAGTGGATGAGCGGTTTTGCCGCCGCGGGGCGGCTTCCTGTCACCGCCACCTCCTTTCCCGGCCTCGCCTTATGGTGGAGTCCCTGGGCATGGCCTTCATGATGGAGCTGCCCATGGTGATAATGCTGGTTCAGAGGCTGGGGCCGGCAACCGGTACCGCAACCTGCGGAGCCCAGGGGGACATCTCCCTTCTGAACGGCATCAACTCCGGGGGCTATCCTGTGCCAACCCTTTGCCCCTCCTCCTTCGAGGACTGCTACAGCCTCTCCGCAAAGGCGGTGGAGATGGCGGTAACACTCCGATCACCTGTCATACTGCTGTCCAGCAAGGAAATGGTCATGACACTGAAGAGTTTCGATCTTGGCCGGCTGAGCCCCGCTCACCCGGTCGAAAGACGGTTCTACCAGGGGACGGAACCCTACAGACCCTACCAGCCCGGTGAGAACGGTGTTCCACCCTTCCTGCCGGTGGGCTCCCGGGAGCATCAGGTTAGAATAACCGCCTCAACCCACAACGCAGATGCCGCACTTCAGCATTCCACCCCGGAGGCCCTGGCCAACACGGAGAGGCTCAGGTTCAAGACCGAGACCAATCTTCCCGGGTATACCGAGTTCGATTACACCCCCGAGGATTCCGATACACTTATCTTCTCCTACGGCATAACCGCCGCCGCCGCCCGTGAGGCCGCTGAAACCCTGGGAAAACAGGGCAGACCGGTCTCGCTACTCACCGCGAAGACCCTTTTCCCGGTCCCCCCGGAGTACCTCAGGGCCACCGAAGATCACCCCAGGGTGGTTGTGGCCGAGGAGAACCAGACCGGCCAGTACAGGGAGATCCTCTTCGGAAAACATGGCAGGGAAGGGGTTACCGGAGTGAACGGGATCGGAAGGCTATTGACACCCTCCGAGATAGTTAAGGAGGTTCTGAAATGACAGGCCGCTTCCTCTCAACCGAAAACCTGCCTTTCTGCAAAGGCTGCGGCCACGGCCTGGTTGCCGGGGCCCTGGAGAAAGCCCTGGGCCGTATCGAAAACCTCGATCCCCGGGACCTTATCGTGGTTACCGACATCGGCTGCATAGGGATAATAGACAGACAGTTCAAAGCACACACGGTGCACGGACTCCACGGAAGGTCCACCGCCCTGGCAACGGGGATTTCCATGGGCCTTGACGACCCCGGAAAGAAGATCATCGTTTTCATAGGCGACGGCGGGGCAACCATCGGTCTGCAGCACATACTTGAGGCGGCCCACAGGAATGTTAACATGACAGTTCTGGTGCACAACAACATGCTCTACGGCATGACCGGCGGACAGCCCTCGGGGCTCACCCCCTGCGGCTTCAAAACTTCCACCATGCCCGATGGCAGACCCGACGGCGGAATGGATATCTGCAGCTGGCCTACAGCGCCGGCGCTGCCTGCGCAAGAAGCTCTACGCCCTGGGAGATATTACCCGATGCCCTTGAAGAGGCTCTCCTTGTGCCCGGGTTTTCACTTCTTGAGGCGGTGGAGATATGCCCCAGCTACGGCGTGAAGTTCAACCCGGGTAAAAACTTCAGGACCTCACCGCCGACGCCGGTCTTGAGCCTGTCATACTTCGCAACGATCCCCGCCCCCCCTTCACAGCCGGTGGAAGAACGGAGATACCCTCCCTGTTCCAGTCGGTTAAAGGGGTTCCCCTCCAGTACCGCCACGGGCTTGAGGGAAGGCTATCCCTGATACTTGCCGGTTCCGCCGGCGAGGGAGTGCAGTCCACCGCGGAGATACTGGCGCTGGCCGCCATGTCAGCCGGGCTTTCCGTTACAAAGAAGGGCAGCTATCCGGTTACCGTGGGCGTTGGGTTTTCCCTAGCTGAGCTGATAATATCAACCGGTGAGATCGACTTCACGGGCATTTCGGAGATAGACGCCGCTCTCATTACATCCTCCGACGGCCTCCAGAGGGGTCTTCCGAAGATAGCCTCCATGAAAACAGGCGCCGTTTATCTGGACTCTTCCCTTGAGACACCATCCTCCGGAGCCGATTTCCTCATCAGGGATTACAGAAGCCCCCTCGGACCCAGGAGCGCATGCCTGCTCTCCGCGGCGCATCTTGTGAAGCGAACCGGTATCATTCCAATGGAGGCTTTCCTGAGGCCCTGGCCGGTTCCAGGGCAGGCAGGGCGGTGAAGGCGGAAAACTTATGGAAGCCCTTGAGAAGATCGAGGCGGTGGAACCATAAGAGAGGGTAATACCTCCGGTATGGACATATATGTGGACGCCGACGCCTGCCCGGTAAAAAGGAGATATATCGTGTCGCCGGGAGATATGGCCTTGATGTGATACTGGTGTCCAATTCCTGGATGAGGACACCGGAGGCCGGCTGGATCAGGCTCGTTGTGGTGAAAAGCGGGCCTGACGAGGCGGATGACTGGATAGAGGAGCATGTCCAGGAAGGCGACATCGTGGTGACCGGGGACATACCCCTGGCAGCCCGATGCCTGAAAAAGGGGGCGCAGGTCCTGGGCAACACCGGAAGGCCCTTCACCGAGAATAACATAGGCGATGTCCTCTCACTGAGGAATCTTCTGACGGACCTTCGTGAACAGGGAATGATAACCTCCGGACCGGCCCCCATGGCAAAGAAGGACCGGTCCAGGTTCCTTCAGGAACTGGACAAGATGATAGTTCACACTGCGTTGAAAATGAAAGAAAGCCCTCTGTAAACCCTCTGGCATCATGAAAGCTCCCCTTAACGGATAATCCGTCTGTTGACTGGCACGATTTCCGTATATATTCAAAGAAGTAGTGGCGGTTTTCCTCGGAAAAGAGGCGTCCGTGTCAGGGGTCGTTTTTACAGCCCTCGCCATCTGCTGCGCTATCTTCGGTTCTTCCAACGAAGGCCGCGAGGGGGGAACAATCTTAGCCTGGGGTCACGATTGCTGGGGTCAGTGCGAACCTCCCGAGCCCAACAATGGTTACATCACCGTGGCCGCCGGGGGTTTTCACAGCCTTGGCCTGAAAACCGACGGCTCCATAGTTGCATGGGGACGGAACGATTTCAGCCAGTGCGACATTCCCCTTCCCAACAGCGGCTATGTGGACATATCCTGCGGCAACTACCACAGCATGGCCCTCAGGGCCGACGGCAGCATAGTCGTATGGGGATGCGATTCCTACGGGCTTCACAGTGTTCCTGAACCCAACAGCGGATTCACCGCCATCGCCGGAGGCGGCGGATTCTCAATCGCCCTGAGGGAAGACGGCACGGTGGAGGTATGGGGATGCAACAATCACGGCCAGTGCGAAGTGCCGGAACCCAACAGGAACTTTACCGCCATATCCGCTGGGAACTTTCACTGCATCGCCCTCCGTGCCGACGGCACAATTACCGCCTGGGGAGAGAACGGCGAGGGGCAGTGTCATCTTCCGGTGCCCAACATTGAGTTCACCGCGGTCTCAGCAGGCGGGCTTCACAGCATGGCCCTCAGGGATGACGGCAGCATAGTCGCATGGGGATATGATCTATACGGTCAGTGTGACGTGCCTGAACCGAACACCGGTTTCGTGCAGATCGAATCGGGGAACAAGCACAACCTCGCAATAAGGTCCGACGGGAGTCTCGAGGCATGGGGCTACGACAACTGCGGCCAGTGCCAGGTGCCCAGCCCGAACCAGGACTATCTGGGAGTTTCAGGGGGAATGTTCCATACCCTGGCGCTGAAGCCCGACGATTCCGGGATCATACATACGATTTCAGAGCAGTCTTCCGTGGCCTTCCCCAACCCCTTCATCGACCTTGTAACCGTGGTTTTCACCGACCAGGCCGGGGAACCTGTAACGGTCCATGACCTCTCAGGAAGGGTCGTTGCGTCCCCCGGGGCGGTGCCCGGTGATAACGGGGGCATCTCAGTGAAATGGGACGGCACCGGCCCTGGCGGAGGCAGGCTTTCACCGGGGGTTTACTTCATCAGGGCCACGGGGCCCGGTGCCACCATGGTACGGGTAATACTGTTGTAGCCCGAAAGAACCGAATTCTACCGGAATGGTATATATTAATCATGAAAGGTCGGCATCCATTCCGGGTGCCGGTGACAGGGAAGCACCAATGGAAGGAGAACCCTTGGAAAAGGCAAAAGCTGGAGACAAACTGGTGTGCGCCGAGTGCGGTGTGGAACTCGAGGTCACAAAGAGCTGCGGTTGTGATGACTGCGAGATAATCTGCTGCGGCAAGCCCATGGAAACCGTTAAGAAGCAGGGGGGATGCTGCTGCTGCAGCTGACCGCCCTTCGGACCTGATAGAAGGGGCCGTCTCCCTGCGGCCCCTGTTTTTTTCCCCGGCGGACCCGGGGTTCAGCCTGTAATTGAACGGCACTATCATTCCCGGGAGGAACCAATGAACCTCCATAAACTGCCCGATCAGATACCAGTGGTTCTCGGCGGACTCCTGGCGGGGAAAAAGAAATATTTCGCAAAAGCCTTGAGAGCCGCTCCTTTCGGGAGATCGTAAGCTCGATGAAGCTTACCCTTCCGGGAAAGATAACAGAGGGCACCTTCGAGGTGAACGCCCTGTCGGAACACCGCCGCCTGGATCCGGCATACAGGGTGGAGAAATGGCTGGGGGGTGATCATCCCACATTCATCTATCACCACGGCAACGGCGAAAGGCCCTTCGACTACGGCCTGGGAGTGAAGAACACCTTCTACAACATCCTCGTCCGGGAGAAGGACTCCATCGAAGCCAACCTCATATGTGTCAGGGCGCCTATCACAACTGTTCCATACGGGACTATCAGGAAAGGATGCTCCACATCGGGAACTTCATGGAAATGGTCTCAACCGGGGTGGTGCTGATCCAGGGCCTTGTGGAGCTTCTCAGAAAATCAGGGGAGGGTGAGACCATCGTCTGCGGAGTAAGCCTCGGGGGATTCGCGTCGAACCTTCACAGGAGTTTTTTCAACAGCGCCCGGGGGTATGCTCCCCTCATGGCGGGAACCCTTCTGGGTGAACTCTTCGTCACCAGCAGCTACCGGCGCCTCACCTCATCCCGGGCCCTTCGGAACAGGGACCGGCTTCGAAGGCTGATGAATTTCAGGGAAGAGTTCCTGCTCGTGAAGGATGACAATGTGTTCCCCCTTCTGGCAAGGCATGACGCCTATGTTGAATACAGGGTCCAGAAGGAAGGCTATGGCACCCATCCGGTCAGCACCATCGACGCCGGCCACATAACCGGAGCCCTCAGGGCGGCGGAGCTCAGGGAGCACCTCCTGTCCGTCCCGGGAAGGATTAACCCCTCCTGACTCTGGAGAAGTCACTAAGCTATTTATATATATTTAGATAATAATAGGGGTTGCAAATGTGGTGTGTTCCCTGTATAATCTTCAATGGTTTCGATACTCATAACGAAGGGAGTCAAAGACCATGAAAAAGGATAAGAAACCTGAAGAGGGCACCATAAAGGGAAAGGACCTGGGAGAGATACTTGGCCGATGCGTATGCACTTCCTGCGGTCACGTTGATGAGAAGCCCCATTCCGAGTCCTGCCTTAACAGGAAATGCCCGAAGTGCGGCAAGGAAATGGTGCGGGAGTAACAGGCGCATTGCTTCCCCGCCATCCGTTGTGTATTTGTTTGTTCTGAAGAACTCATTTCCTTCAAAACGACAGGGGGCACAGGATGAGATCGGATTCCCGCACGGTTATCCACGCAGAAGTTCTGTACGACGGCGTTACCAGCCACGAAAACCGTTCCGTGGTGGTGGAAGACGGCATCATAACCGATGTGGTCAGTGGCAGGCTTGATCCAGATTTTTCAGGGTTCGTCACACCTGCCTTCATCGATGCCCATTCCCACATAGGGATGGACCGCGAGGGTGAGCCCTGGACCGAATCCGAGACCAACGATGTCCTCGGCCAGATACTTCCGGTGAACGATCCACTCAACAGCATCTATTTCGATGACAGGGCCTTCAGTGACGCGGTGGATTTCGGCGTTCTCTACAGCTGTGTGGTTCCCGGAAGCGGAAACCTCCTGGGGGGCAGGGCGAAGGTGATAAGGAACTTCGCGGCGAACAGGAAAACCGCCGAGATAAAGGACTATGGATACAAGATGGCCCTGGGTTTCAACCCCAGGTCCACCACCGAATGGAAGGGAGACCGCCCCAACACCAGAATGGGTATCTATGCCCTCCTCGAACAGAAGCTCTCCGATGTGGTGAGCAAGAGGAAGAAGGCTGACCTGAAGAGGCGGAGGGACCTTCACAAGCTGAAGCAGGATGCCGGGAAGAACTCATACACCCCTGAGGATATCGAATTTCAGAACTCTTTGATCGAAGAGGAGTACACCAACACCTTCAGCCCTCCGGAGAATGCCCTCCTGGAGCTTATGTCCGGTGAAAAACAGCGAAGGTCCATGTACACAAGGAAGACGATGTTCTCTATCTGATAGAACTTGCGGAAAGGTTCGGCATCAGGGTCACCGCCGACCACACCTGCGATGTGTTTCACACACAGATCTTCAACGAGCTGGCCCGGGCTGAGATCCCGGTGGTTTACGGCCCATGGGTCCGTTGGATACAAGGTGGAGCTGAAGCACGCTTACTATCAGAATGCCGGGCTGTTAATGAAGTCCGATGCGTTCTATGGCCTTATGACCGACCACCCGGTAATCTGGACGCCCTTCCTTCGGGACAGCCTGAAGTTCTTCCTTATTCAGGGCATGTCCCCGGCGGACGCCATATCCCTGATAACACTGCGAAACGCCAGGATACTCGGTCTGGACCCTTCGCTGGGCTCGGTTGAGAAGGGCAAGACCGCAAGCATCGTTGTGTGGAACAGGGATCCCCTCAGTCTTGCGGCATTTCCTTCAATGGTAATGGCCGAGGGGGAGGTTATCAGGTCTTAGCTTCGGGAAGGGTGAATGTGAACACGGTGCCCACACCGGGGCTGCTGGTGAATCCCACGGAGCCCTGAAGGATCTTTCTCCGAAGAGCTTCATTGACCATGTCCCGAAACCCCTTCCGGGGCCTTCCTTGGTGCTGAAGTTGCGCTGGAAAACCCTCCGGGCAGCATCGGCGGGGATAAGGGCCGTGTTGTGAACCGAGAAACTTGTTGCGTCGTTGCCGTGAACACCGCTCACCGTTACGGTACCACCTTTTTCCGTTGCTTCCAGGGCATTGATTATCATGTTCATCAGGATCCTGGAGAGCAGCGAAGGGTCGGTGAAAACCTTCCTGGAGGGCAGCGGTTTCCTGAAGATCAGGTTCTTGCCCGCCGCCGCCGGGTGTTCCCTGAAGAAAAGCTCCATTTCATCCATGAACTCCTGCAGGATAACCTCTTCCTTCGCCGGTTCGTATTCGGACCTGTTCTCGGCGGAGATGCACCGCTGTATCTCCACCTCCCTGGCCAGGCGGAAGGCGGTGTTCCTCATTATGGAAGCCAGATATGAGGGGTGTTCAGCTTCCAGAAGCTCCCCGGCCTGGAGCAGAAGGGTGAGCATATTGTTCACATCGTGGAAGAAGGTTCGTTCAAGGGCGGCCATCCTCTGGCTGAATGACACATCCTGAAGGAAGATCATTATGAAGGGCTCTTCCCTTATCTGAATGTGCCTGGCCTTTACAAGAAAGGCAAAATCGGCCTCTTTGCCGTTCTGTGTTGTGGTGAGGGCGCACAATCTTTCCGCGGGACCCTTCTCGGCAAGGGCGGCCACAATGGCCAGCTGCGCCGCAGGTGGAACAGAACCTCGTGGTTCCGCAGCCCCCGGGCTGGTCATTGCAGTGCACGCAGTGAAGGGCTTCACCGGGGCGGCTCCCGAAAACCGAGACTGGATCGTCGATACCCAGCAGTCTCATGAATGAATCGTTCAGGGAGAGGATCTGTCTTTCCTCGTTCAGCACCGCCAGAAGACCGCAGACCGTGTTAAGCAGCCCGGAAACCAGGGAACTCTCACCAACGAACCTGATCTGTTCCTCAAGATGCTCCGGTTCCGCCCGGGCCGCCGGAGCGAAATGGGTACCTTCGGCCATTGGATATTATCCTTTCCCCATGATCTGCTCTTTAATAATTGAACACTGCTTCCTTCAAGTCAATGGCGGAGTAATCCGCAGAAGCCCCGCAAACGGGTTTTATCAACATAATACTGAGTAAAAATGATTACTGATGAAGGTAACACAGAGGGGATATACCGAACCCCTTGCGCATTGAAAACTTTGCACCATATTAAAGCCATGGCGAAGGAAGCGCGGCAAGTAGTTTGTCGAACCGAGAGCGCCTTTACTGGAGAACACAGACCGGACATAGAAACTTGGCCGGCTGGTGTTCACCGAAACTGTATTGGACTGCAAAGAATGAAAATGTATGTAGGGAACCTGGCGTTCTCAGTTACCGATGGCGAGCTCGAGAATCTCTTTTCAGCCTGTGGCACCGTTAAAAGCGCCCAGGTGATCACCGACCGCGATTCCGGCAGATCAAAGGGATTTGGTTTTGTTGAGATGTCAAGCGCATCCGAGGCCGAGGCAGCCATCGACAAGTTCGACGGCTACGAGCTCAGCGGAAGAAGCATCAAGGTCAACAAGGCAAAGCCAGGGAAGACCGCCCCGCCAGGTCCAGATACTAAGAGCATAAGCTCCATAAAGAAGGGGGTCGGCGTTTCGCCGGCCCCTTGCCGTATACAGGGAAGTATCAGATGGCCTCTACAGAGTAACTTCCGCTCCAGCTGCCGTAGTCCCAGCTGGTTACTCCATTGCTTTCCGTGCCCTGGTATTCTTCCTCTCCGGGAAGGATGGTAACCTTGACGACACCTGTTTCGTCGTTTTCAAGGACGCCGGCGTGGACCGCAGCGGTTGCCAGGTTGGAGTCATCGGTGTAGATGTCCGTTCCCCAGACCCCGCCGGTGGTGCTGCCCGTCACCTCGAAGTAAAGGACCTCGTCGGTGCGATCCCTGAAAGCCGTGAGGTTGCCCGGATCGGGAAGACCCTCGATTGGAGCTTCGCCGCAGCCCATGAGGATCATGAGAGCCGCCCCGAGGATGGTAAGTTTCATCGTCATTATTCCCCCTCTGTTCCGGGGAAGGAGATCTTCCCCTGTTGCAGATCACCGGTGACAGCCCGTAAAGAGTAATCGCCGGACACTTCGTGCATATCCTGATAATAATACAGGACAGCATAACCCGGGTCAACGGAATACAGCAACTAACCGGTGCTGGACCGCAGATGATCCCCATTCCCGGTAAGGGGGCTTGACCGGGACCGGTTTTCCCTTGATATTAACTAAATGGTTAAACTATACAGTTAATGGAGGTGCAATGGCATCGGGGGAAGGTTGACGAGAAGACGATACTGAAGGCCGCGGCCAGGGTTTTCGGCCGAGAAGGGGTGGGAGCGGGGCAAGGGTGGACGAGATCGCCGCCGAGGCCGGGCTGAACAAGGCCATGCTCTACTACCGCGTGGGAGACAAGGAAGAGCTCTACAGAAGGGTGGTGCTCCAGGGGCAGGAGCTGTTCAAAAGTTCCGTGGAAAGGGCGATTGCCGGTTCATCAGGCCCGGAAGAGGCGGTGAATGCCATCATTGAAGCCATAGCGATGAACGCAGGGGAGAACCGGCTTGTTCCCTCCATTATTCTCAGGGAGATCGCCGGGGGAGGGGCAACCCTTCCCGGTGAGGGCCTCGACGGGATAGGGAAGCTCATGGAGCTGATCAGGAACCTTATCAATGAGGGGGTGGAGAAGGGCGTTTTCAGGAAGATAGACCCCGGAGCCCTTCAGTTCATGGTCATCGGTGCCGTGTTCACCCTGTCCCTCACCGGGGATATTCGGCGAAGGACAGCACCGGGTTCACCGGGGCCTGTCACCCCGGCGAAATATCCGAGGCCGTGTGTAACATCCTAAAGGGGGAATTCTTCGAGGAGGTGAGGAATGAAAAGGATCCTGTATGCATTGCCGCTGCTTCTTAATCTATCCTGTGGAACGGATGAAAACCTCTTTTCTGCCACTATGGAGATAGACGAGGTAAGCGTATCCGCCAGGGTAGGGGGGCAGATCACCGGGATCCATGTGTCAGAGGGGGACATGGTGTCCCGGGGGGATCTTCTTGTGAAGCTGGACGAAACGGAGTACCTGCTGGCCCTTTCCCGGGCGGAGGCGTCGCTCTCATCGGCGGAGGCCGGGCTTGAGACCCTTCTTCAGGGAACCCGGCGGCAGCAGATAGTTTCAGCTTCCGCCTCGGTGGAAGCCGCCAGGGCTGAAATGATCCAGAGGGAAACCGACCTCCTCAGGGCGAGGGAACTCTTCGCCGCCGGTGCTCTGTCGGAACAGAGCCTTCAGGCCGCGGAGACAGCTGCGGTGGCGGCGGCATCAAGGTACGACTCAGCTTTTCAGGGTTACTCCCTGGCCGCCGAGGGGGCCAGGTCAACTGAGATAAGGGCGGCGGAGGCCGGCGTGGCCGGCGCCCTGGCCGGTGTGGAAATGGCCGGGAGTAACCTTGAGTGGACCGGTGTGACATCCCCGATATCCGGAAGGGTCACGGGGATCGACGCCCTCACCGGCGAGAACTTTCCTCCGGGAATGACACTGCTTACGGTTGCCCCTATGGACACCGTCAAGGTGGTCTTCTACATTCCCCAGCCTCTGCTTTCCAGGGTTGCTCCCGGGGATCCGGGTTGAGGTTACCGCCGCCGGGGAGGAACCCGTTGCCGGTGTTGTTTCCATGGTGGCCTCCTCCGCGGAGTTCACCCCCTCTTCTGTGGAGACCCGTGAAGGCAGGACCAGTCTGGTCTACAGGGTGGAGGGCCGCCTGCCCAACCCCGGCGGGGTATTCAAGGGGGGATGCCGGTGGACGCAAGACTTACGGAGCTTCAGTGACCGTCAGCTTAAAGGACCTGAAGAAGGCTTTCGGAAGTGTAAGGGCGGTTGACGGGATCTCATTTCATGTTGAACGGGGTGAGGTGTTCGGGCTGGTTGGCCCCGACGGCGCCGGAAAGACAACCACAATGAGGATGCTGGCGGCAATTCTTTCCCCGGACTCCGGCACAGCCTCCATACTGGGGCTGGACAGCGCCCTGGAAAGGGAGGGGATACACGACCGCATAGCATATATGAGCCAGCGTTTCGGCCTTTATCAGGATCTTACGGTAATGGAGAACATCCAGTTCTACGGGGACATGTACGGGGTTTACGGCAAAGAGGCTGAGGAGTCCATTGACAGGCTTCTTCACTGGAGCGGCCTTTCCCCCTTCAGAAAAGACCCGCCGGGAAGCTCTCCGGCGGTATGAAGCAGAAACTCGGCCTTGCCTGCGCCCTGGTGCACACACCTGAGCTGCTCCTGCTTGACGAACCCACCAACGGGGTTGACCCGGTGAGCCGCAGGGAGTTCTGGGACCTTCTTTACAACCTCGTTGAGGAGGGTCTTAGCATAGTCCTCACCACCGCCTACCTCGACGAGGCGGAGAGGTGTCACAGGCTTGCCTTCATGGACCGGGGAAGGATTACGGCCACAGGGACCCCCGGGGAGATAACCGCCATGATTCCAGGCGGCGTGGAAAGCTTCCCATCGCCTGAACCCTTTGGGGACTCGGAGAGGATAGCCGCCGCCGGCGGGATCTCCACGGTTTTCGGCAGCGAAGTGCACGTAATGGGCGGGATCGATTACGATCAGATGAAGACTGCCCTGGGCAGGGATGTGGAACTCCGCAGGATAGATCCCTCGGTGGAGGACGCCTTCGTTTACCTCTCGACGGTGTCCAGTGGCTGAACACGCCGTGGTGCTTCGGGACCTCACGAAGAAGTTCGGTGATTTCACCGCGGTGAACGGCATCTCCCTCACTGTGGAGAAGGGAGAGATATTCGGCTTCCTGGGGGCCAACGGCGCCGGCAAGTCCACCACCATAAGAATGCTCTGCGGAATACTGAGACCTACCTCCGGAAGGGGAATAGTGGGTGGTGTGGACATAACCCGCACACCGGAGAATGTGAAGGATTTCATAGGCTACATGAGCCAGAAGTTCTCCCTCTACGATGACCTCACCATAGGGGAGAACCTGGACTTCTACGCGGGTATCTACTCCGTTCCCGACAGGGAAAGGGCCATTGGGAAAGCCCTTGCCGACGCCGGTCTCACCGGAATGGGAAAGAAGCTCACCGGAAGCCTTCCCATGGGGTGGAAGCAGCGGCTGGCCCTGGCCTGCTCCGTTATGCACGGTCCCTCGATACTCTTCCTCGATGAGCCCACCTCAGGTGTGGACCCAATACCAGAAGGAAATTCTGGGCGGGTATAAGGGAACTGGCCTCCAGGGGAACCACGGTGTTCGTCACCACCCACTACATGCTCGAGGCGGAGTACTGCGACAGGATCTCCATAATGAAGACCGGAGATGTGGTTGCCATGGGTTCGCCGGAGGAGCTGAAAGAGGGCGGAAAGACCCTTGAGGATGTTTTCATCTCCCTTGTGAAAAGGGGTGCAGAATGAATCCCAGGCGGGTAAAGGCAATCGCAAGGAAGGAATTCCTTCATGTTCTCAGGGATCCCAGGAGCCTGGGGATGGGCATCGCCATTCCTGTTCTGCTTCTGATACTCTTCGGGTACGGTCTCTCACTTGATGTGAGTAATGTGCCCCTGGCGGTATGGGACATGGACGGTTCAACGGTTTCCAGGGACCTTGCCCGGTCCTTCGTGAACTCCGAGGCCTTCAGCCCCGCCGGTGCCATTCACTCACACGAAGAGGTGGAGAACGCCCTTCAACAGGGGAGGCCACTGCGGTGCTGGTGATCCCGCAGGATTATTCCGAAGGGCTACGCCGGGGGGAAGGGTCAGAGCTTCAGTTCCTGGTTGACGGCAGCGACTCGAACACCGCAAGGCTTTCCATAATGTACGCCACCGGGATACTTCAGAGAACCGGTGCAGCCCGGCGGGGGGTAAGCATGATAAGCGCCTATAACCCCGCCATGGACACCACATGGTCCATTATTCCCGGTCTCATCGCCATCATCGTGAACGTGATAGCCGCCATGCTCACATCCCTCTGTGTGGCCAGGGAGTGGGAGAACGGCACCATGGAGCAGCTGGTCTCCACCCCGGTGCGGAAGGCGGAGTTCATACTGGGCAAGCTGGTTCCCTACTACTGCATAGGGATAATAGACATAGTGATAGCGGTGATAATGGCCCTTTTCCTCTTCGGGATACCACTGGCGGGGAGCATCTTCTCCCTTGCCCTGGTCAGCGGTGTGTTCCTCCTGGGAGCCCTTTCCGTGGGAATGCTCATAAGCATCTTCGCCGGTTCCCAGCTCCTTGCAAGCCAGCTTTCGCTGATAATCACCTTCCTTCCCGGGTTCATCCTCTCCGGGTTCGTTTATGACATCGGGGCAATGCCCGCCGCGGTGGCTCATTTCACCAGGATCATACCCGCCAGGTACTTCGTTTCCCTTCTGCGGGCCATCTTCCTGAAGGGTGTCTGGGGGCCTGCCCTCACACTGGACCTCGCCCTTCTTGGGCTGTTCACCCTGATCGTTCTGGGGGTATCAAGGCGCCGGCTTCACCTGGACCTGGACGGCGGAGGATGAAAGCACGAAGACTTCGGTTCATGCTGAAAAAGGAACTGCTTCAGACCTTCCGTGACCCCAGGATGCGGATGGTGATACTGGTGGTCCCGGTGTTCCAGACGCTGGTGTTCGGCTATGCGGTGACAACCGACGTGAACCGGGTGGAAACCGCCATAGTTGATCTGGCGTCCACCCCCGAGAGCAGGTCGGTGATAAGTGATTTCACCTCATCGGGGATATTCCTGCCCTCGGTGGTGGCAGATGACTACGCAACGGCATGGGCGGCGCTGGACCAGGGGGAGGTACAGGCGATGCTCTTCTTCGATCCACGGGGAAAGATTCAGGTGGTGACCGACGGCAGCAGGGGAATATCCTCCGGAGTTACCGCGGGATACGCCTCGGCCATTCTGTCATCCAGGAACGCTCCCCCCGTTGAACTCCGTTCCAGGGCCTGGTACAATCCCCTTCTGGAGAGCCGCAACTTCTACGTGCCCGGTGTTATAGCCATGATGGTGATGGTTATCACACTGATACTCAGCAGCATGGCGGTGGTCAGGGAGAAGGAGATAGGCACCATGGAGCAGATAATGGTGACCCCCATAAAAAGGTGGGAGTTCATAGTGGGGAAGACCCTCCCATTCGCCGCCATAGGCATGGTCAATGTGCTGGTGGTCAGTGCCGTGGCGGTGCTCTGGTTCAATATTCCCCTCAGGGCAGCATTCCCCTTCTCATGCTGGCCTCTGTACTCTACCTGATGAACACCCTGGGTATGGGGTTGCTGATATCCACGGTGTCATCCACCCAGCAGCAGGCCATGCTCTCAAGCTTCTTCTTCATCTTTCCCGCCACACTGCTCTCCGGCTTTGCCTTCCCAATAGAGAACATGCCCGGTGCTATCCGTGCCCTGACACTTCTCAACCCTGTTCGCTACATGATGACGGTTCTAAGGGAGATCTTCCTGAAGGGCAACGGCCTGGAAACCCTCTGGCCGCAGTTTCTCGCACTGCTGATGCTGGGAAGCGCCCTGCTCGCAGGGGCTACCCTAAGGTTCAGAAAGACAATCTGACCCAATCCAAAGCCATCCGTAAATTTGACAAATAGATTCCATAAGACTAAACAGCACAACAATATAAGCATGCCCATGTTTTGATATAGGAATCGGTTTACTGCTTAAAAATACAAGGCATATGCAATCACTCCCCGGGAGTTCAGCTCACCGGTATTCTCAAAAAGGTTCAGAGAGCCCGGGCTGTTTCCCTTCCGAATGCTTCGCACTTATCCATTTCTTCTTCATCGGGGTTCCAGAGATTTTTCAGACCTGGAGATAGGATTTCGAAGCCGGCCTTTTCCAGCCATTCTGTGATACGGGGCACAGACTCGCCGCTCCAGCCGTAGCAGCCGAAGGCGGCGGCCTTTTTCCCCTTGAAGCGGAGCCCCTCTATCTCCTCAAGGATCCCGGCTGTGCCGCTGGTTATTCCCTTTCCGATGGTGGGAGAGCCCACTAGAACGGCTTTGGACCTGAAAACTTCTGTGATGATGTCGTTCTTGTCCGACTTGGGTATGTTGAAGAGCTTCAGGGTGATGTCCGATCTTTCCAGGTTGATCCCCCTGGCGATGCCTTCAGCCATTGTCTTCGTGCCCTCCCACATAGTGTCGTAGAGAATGGTCACCTGATTCTCAGCATAGCTGTCCGCCCATTCGAGATACTTCTCAACTATCTGAACCGGGTTGTCCCTCCATATGACGCCATGACTTGTGGCAATGATATCAATTGGAATGTGCATGGCCAGCACTTCATTTATCTTCTTCGTCACAAGGGAGCTGAAGGGAGTGAGTATGTTTGCGTAGTACTTGATGCACTCCTGCATCAGCTCAGCCTGATCGACCAGGTCGTTGAAGAGTAGTTCGGTGGCATAGTGCTCACCGAAGGCGTCGTTGCTGAAGAGCACATTCTCACCGGTAAGGTAGGTGGCCATGCTGTCCGGCCAGTGGAGCATGGGCATCTCGACGAAGACAAGGGTTTTTCCACCGCCGATGTCCATTGTGTCCCCGGTCTTGACTGTTTTGAAGTTCCAGTCCTGGTGGTACTGGCCCTTCAGGGATTTCACCGCATTGGCTGTACAGTAGATCGGGGTGTCGGGAATTTGCTTCATGAGCTCCGGCAGAGCGCCGCTGTGATCCACCTCGCCGTGATTCGCCACCACGAAGTCGATGTCCCCTGGATCCACCTCCTTCTTCAGGTTCTTCACGAATTCTTTGGCAAAGGGCTTCCAGACGGTATCAATGAGAACGATTTTATCACCCTGACGAGGTAGCTGTTGTATGTGGACCCCTGTGTGTAGAGTACTCGCCGCCGTGGAACTTCCGTAGCTCCCAGTCAACCTTGCCTACCCAGGTTATGCTGTCGGTTATCTTCATTCCCATTACCTCCCCTTCCAAGGCCATCGGTAAATATGACAAATAGGTTTTATATAATCGTACATTATAACAATATATGCATTACCATGATGGGACGGAAGTGTCCGGTTGAACCGTGAAGGCTAATCCTCCTGAGAAGAGAGGGTGCCGGCCTTTCTCAGACCCGGAAAGAGCTTTAACCAGGTCGCAACCACTACTAGGGTCCCTATGCCACCGCTGACCACCGATATGACCGGTGTGAACAACTGGGCGACAAGGCCTGATTCGAACCCCCCGAGTTCATTTGATGAGCCGATGAAAAGAAAGTTCACCGCTGATACCCTTCCCCTCATGTGGTTCGGAGTGCGCATCTGAACAAGGGTCTGGCGTATTACCACGCTGACGTTATCGAAGAAACCAGTGAAGAAAAGCATGGCCCAGGAGAGCCAGAAGCTTTTAGAGAGACCGAAAACCACGGTGGCAAGGCCGAATGCGGCAACCGCGGTGAACATGGACCGTCCTGCCCTTCTCATGGGGGGTCTGTGGGCCAGAATGAGGGCCATTGCTATGGAACCAGCCGCCGGGGCAGCACGGAGCCAGCCAAGAACCTCCTCCGGGGAGAAGCCGAAGGGAGGATTGGTTATGATGTCCCTGGCGAAGATGGGGAGCAGGTAAACGGCGCCTCCGAGGAAAACCGCGAAAAGATCCAGGGATATGCTTCCCAGGATGAGCTTCCTGTTCCAGACGAACCTGATTCCCTCGATGACCTGTTTTACCATCTGTCCCCTGTGCGTTCTGGGAGCGTCTGGTATCTTCATGCCGGTGAGCAGCAGTATGTAGATAACGGTGGTCGCCGCACTGAACAGATATGCCGAGGGTATGCTTTTGGTAATTATGAAGCCGCCCACCGCGGGGCCCACCACCGCCGCCAGGTGAAACAGGGTAGTTCTCCATTTCACTGCACCTTCGAACTGATCCGCCGGAACCAGAAGGGGCAGCAGCGCCGTTCTGGCCGGAGTTGCCACACGGTGGAAGGTCGCGTCAAGGAATAGCAGCACATACATCCATTCGATGGAGCCGCTTCTGTGGCTGAAAACCGCCAGTGCCAGGGATGTAAGGGTTGTTCCCAGAAGGCCCGCTATCATGACCTTGCGGCGGTCAAACACATCCGCAAGGTAGCCCGCGGGAAGGGTGAAGAGCAGCATCGGAACCGCCTGGGCAAGGCCTATCAGTCCCAGCATCAGGGCCTGGTCGGTTCTCTGATACATCTCCCAGCCTATGGCGAGGCTCTGGGCAGCGGTGCCGATATGCACAAGTACACCCCCCAGAAGAAGGCTTCTGAAGGCTTTTATTCTGAATACCCCGTAGGGATCATGAGAGGATTTTCCCAAAGCTTGCCGTTGCCTTTCATCGTTATCAACCCAGCAACTATTGTGAAAAATGGCCCTTCAGGGAAAGGAGGGCCTTCGTGAATGACGATTGAGGTTGGCGTGGTGTGCATTTCTTTGCATTATTGTCTTAAGGATTTTTATTGAGGTGACAAATGAATGAAACTTCGAGTGGGTTTGACGGTGCCATGCTTCTTCAGGCACTTCTGGAGAATGCTTCAGACTGCATTTTCGTCAAGGATTCTTCTCTGAAATATGCCATGGTCAGCAGCTCCATGGCCACTCTGCTTGGAATGAAAAGGGCGGAAATCATAGGTAAAACTGACGATATGCTCTTCGGGCCGATCGCCGCTGAACAGATACGGCGAGAGGATATGAGGGTTCTAACAGGGGAAACAGTAAGGAGTATTTCGGAAATACCTGCACAGGATTCAGTCCACAGTTTCGAGACGATTAAATACCTATACGGGAAGCTTCCGGGGAAATAGCAGGTATCTGCGGCATTGCCTGGGATATGTTGGAGTCCAGAAAGATACTGGAGGATCTCAAAAACAGGGAAGACCTCCTGAACAGGGTTTCGACATACTGCCGGTGGGGCTGTGGTTCGCCGACGAAAGAGGAAAACTGCTCAGGGAAACCCGCCGGTGTAAAGATATGGGGTGCCGAACCACTTGTCGGCCCAGAGGAATACGGAGTTTTCAAGGCATGGCGCTATCCCTCCGGAGAGTTCATTCAGCCTGAGGACTGGGCTCTGGCCAGATCTGTTCAGCAGGGGGAGACAATCATCAATGAGCTCCTTGAGATAGAGGGTTTCGACGGCGAGAGAAAGATCATTCTCAACAGCACCGCCCCTGTTCTCGCTGCGGACGGCTCTGTAAAGGGGGCCATAATAGTCAACCAGGATGTTTCCAAAAGAATGCATGCGGAAGAGGCCCTTCGGGCAAGTGAAGAGAAGTACAGGATCATAGCGGAGAACACCGGCGACGTGATAACCATGATGGACATGGACCTGAGATTCACCTTCGTGAGTCCCTCCATTTTCCAACTCAGGGGTTATACCGTGGAAGAAGCCCTGGAACAGACCATCGATCAGGTCCTCACCCCTGAGTCACTGGAAATGTGCAGAAAGGTCCTTGCCGAGGAGATCCAGCGGGAAATGACCCCGGGCGAGCCGGAAGATCGCGCACCCTCATACTTGAGGAATATCACAGGGACGGCAGAACATTCTTCAGCGAAGACACCCTGTCTTTCATAAGGGACAAAGGGGGCAGGCCCGTTGGAATACTCAGCGTTTCCAGGGACATCACAGACAGGATCATGGCGGAGAGGGAGCGGGACAGGCTGCAGAAACAGCTTCTCCATGCTGTGAAAATGGAGTCCATCGGCAAGCTTGCCGGGGGAATAGCCCACGATTTCAACAACCTTCTCATGGGTATCATGCACAATGTTCGCCTCTGCTCAGATATGCTGGGGGAAGGCCATGAGGCCGGGGTAACACTTGGCAGGATAGAGGAAGACGCGAAGCGTTCCGCCGGTCTGACAAAACAGCTGCTATCCTTTGCAAGAAGGGAGGCCATCACACCTGAAGTACTTAACCTCGGCCGAACCGTTGAAGACGCCCTCCGCATGCTGAAGCCCTTGATAGGGGAGGATGTCCAGCTGTGCTGGCACCCTTCCGTGGAAGATCTTTCAGTTCTTATGGACGTATCACAGGTGGATCAGATACTCTCTAACCTCATTCTCAACTCCCGGGACGCGATAAGCGACATAGGCTCCATTACCGTCTCGCTCGAGGCCGTTGAGCTTGAGGAGGCCTTCTGCAGCGTCCACAGCGAGGCAGAACCCGGTTCATACGCCCTTCTTACTGTATCTGACACCGGTAGTGGAATGGACAGCGAAACGAAAAAGCATATTTTCGAACCCTTCTTCTCCACAAAGACAGAGGTAAGTGGAACCGGTCTTGGGCTTTCAACGGTGTATGGTGCCGTGATGCAGAACGGCGGTTTCATAGATGTCTACAGCGAGCCCTGCTGCGGAACGGTCTTTCGTGTTTTCCTGCCGATCTGCACCTCCGGTGAGAACGGGAAGACACAGCTGAAGAAGAAAAAGTTCGCTCCCGGAAGCGGTGAAACTGTGCTGGTGGTGGAGGACGAGCCATCGGTGCGGGAAACAGTGTCCGAATTCCTAAGGCGTTATGGATACAATGTGATAGAGGCGGAAATGCCCGAAGAGGCATTCGCAGTGCTTAAGAAGCATACCGGCAGGATCGATCTCATCCTTACCGATGTGGTCATGCCGGGAATGACCGGAAGGGAGCTTGTTGAGCGCATTCAATCGGAGTTCCCGGGAATCAGCGCCATCTATATGTCCGGCTACACGGAAGACGCCATTATCAAAAGGGGAGTTCTCGCCGGGGACGTGGACTTTCTGTCAAAGCCCTTTTCACCGGAAGATCTCGCCATGAAGGTTCGCACGGTTCTCGACAGAGGGGATAGTACATGAGAAAGACCATTGCGTTGGTGCTGGCGGCAACCGCCGTCGCCCTTTCCTCCTGGCCTGTTGTGATCGAAGTTGAAGAGGAAACCCTCCTTGAGCCCATGGACATCCTGCTCCTTGAGTCCGGGGAGGTGATAGTTACCCTTGCCGGACCCTTCACAAGCCCTGAGATCATATGCATCGATCCCCGAGGATCAGTACTATGGCATAAGACTATTCTGCACACCGACGATATGTCCCGGGAATTTGAGAGCGGTGGCTATCTTGTTCCCATACAGGAAGGGTTCGCGGCGGCATTTCATTCTGAACCAAGGGCAACCGGGATCAACACGGATGTGGTTATAGCTGCCTTCGATAAAAGCGGTGAACCTCTCTGGACCTATATCCTCGGCCTGGATGACCAGGACAACTGGATGTGCAGCGATATGATAAGCTGCGCCGACGGCGGAGTTCTCATTATCGGCTCACCGGGCACAATGCTCCCCGGGGGATATGCACTGAAACTGGATTCTAATGGCGGGCTTCTCTGGATCACAGCGACTGATGTTATGGAGGAATACCCCGTTTCAGTCACCGAGAACTTGAACGGTGATTACATCTGCCTTCAATACGCCCCCTGGCTGGACCAAACAGTGCTTCAGCCGTTCTCCGGGGAGGGGGAGATTCTTCCTCCTGTGGCCGTGGCAACCGACGGAATAACACCACACACCATTCACGACCTTCAGGGTTCTCTCTGGCTTGTTTCCCGGGGGACAGGGGGGTTTCTTGACGGAGTGGGGCTGGACGAGGAACTGGCGGTGAACCGGGCGTTTCGGCTGGGCTTCCCGGAAATACCATCATTCGGCAGGTCTCCTCACTGAGCGAAGGATTTCTTCTTTCGGGAGCACAGGGCGACTCGGCCTATGTTGCCATAATGGACACCGGAGGTAATCCCCTGCTGGAGGATTATCTATACCAGGGGGAAAGCTGCCTCTTCACCGCCGCCACAGAGAGCGACGGAGCCGTTGCCGTCTGCGGAATCGTCTTCGGACAGGATGGGATGCCGGTATCCTTCATTGTGCATAAGTATTGATATGAGGTGATGTTATGATTTCCGTACTTGCTTTTCCTGTGGTCCTGGCCGGTGTTCTCACTTTGATCACCCTGCTGGTTAGCTCTTCCGCATTCATTCCCCTCATCATAGCGGTACAACTGCTTATGGCAGTGTTTTAAAGCCATCCGTAAATTTGACAAATAGATCTTGTAAGAACATGCGGTGCAGCAACTAAAGCCTGCAACGCAAATGCTTGTGCAGAACATGAATCACCGAGTGCGAATCCGATCCCGGGGTCTGCCCTGAAGGATCAGCTTTCCGCGAGTTTTACGCTGGAAACGAAGCTGTTCATCACATAGGCTTTTATGGTGTTTGCGTAAGGGTCCGCGGGTTTTAGGAAGAAGCCTTTGTGATCTTTGTCGATGCTTTCAGCGGTTCCGAAGAGTTTTTCTCCGTCCTTGAAGGTAACAATGACATGCATACCGGAATCGGGTGCTCTGTTCCAGTCGTGGAGGTCGATGTGGCTGGGGTCTCCGGTGAAGTCCTTAACGAAAAAGATGGCTTTCTGGTTTCCCAGACAGATCTTTTCCGAATCGAAGGGGCGCTGAAGTGTAGCCAGGTGAAAATAGGGAAGATTGGGAGAAAAATCCGAAGAAGTACCCTTGAGAATTTTGCCATTGCCGCCATGCACCACAATTTTATCCATGTGACGCCTCCTGACTTAATCGATCCTTTCAGAATATCAGTATTACAGAGGACCGGAGTCAATGGCCTTTTGTATTGCCTTGCCGACAACTGTTTTTATGCTCAGGATACCCAGTGGCAATACAAAACGGAGGTGTGGAATGTTCAGCCAAAAATCGGAGATAGAGCGGCTGAGAAAAAGGGTTGAAGTGCTGGAAGCAAAGGTAGACAACCTAATGAGGAATGCTGGATATGACGTTGACAAACCTGCAGTGGAAGCATCCAGCGAAGTAAAGGAGCTTCTTATTGCCGGTGACAGGATCGCTGCCATCAAGGTTTATCGCAGGGAGACCGGTGCCAGCCTGAAGGATGCCAAGGAGTATATAGATAGCCTTCACAGCCAGGATCTCTAGTCCATTATCACCAGCTTCGTTGTTTGCCTGATACCGGTTTCGGTGGTTACCTGGATCAGGTAAGTGGCCGCTGGAAGCCCCTGAAGCTGAATATTTCTGTTTTCCGGAGTGAGTGAAGCTGATCTCACCGGTCTGCCGCTCAGATCATATACCACTGCTTCTATCACCCGGTTCTCTGTTCCCGGCCACACCAGAACAGCCTCGCTCATCGCAGGATTGGGACTGAGGCAGGCGGTGCTCACTCCCCCCGGAGGGAGATCGAAGTCTTCTATACCTGTTAGTATGTTGCCGGAGAGTATGTGTGTGTAGGGATCGAAAACAACATCCACCGGCTGGAATGACAGGGTAAAAGTTTCCGATTGTGTCTGGAGATCATTCCAGAAGACCACCAGTGTGTCCTTCGAATCCCCCTGAACAAGGAACTCCAGGGGCATTTCGAATATCGTCCCGGTGGTCTGGGTCTGTGTAAGGTCTATGGTCAGGTCCCAGTTGGAGCCGTTCTGCACATAACTATGGGAAATATCGTAAATGGGGTATCCCCAGCCGTGTATCCATGTGTCAAAGAACCAGTCGATGTCTTCGCCGGTGAACTCTTCTATGTCGTCCCTGAAGTCGTTGGTCCATACAAGGCCGAACATATGGTTCTGGAAGTAGTAGTTGAGGGTATCGAAGAAGAGTTCGTCACCCAGTACGTATCTGAGCATATGGAGCACCGCACCTGCCTTGTCATAGGTGGTGGAGCTGAAGATCTCAGCCGGGGTGGACGGCTGGGAAATGGGGAAGACCTCGCCGCTGTTGAGATAGGGCTTCATTATGCTGTTTATCATGTAATCAGTGTATTCCTCCTGGCCGTAGGTCTCCATCCAGAGAGCTTCTCCAAGGGTTGCGAAGCCCTCCTTGAGCCATATGTGCTGCCAGTCTCCGTGGGTAACGCAGCAGCCCCACCAGTGGTGGGTCATCTCATGGGCTATCAGCCAGTCGTAGTTAGTGTTGCCATTCACGGCCTGGGCAACATGGGTGACATGGGAGACGTGCTCCATGTCTCCCTTGGGTGTTTCCACCAGGCTGAACCTGCAGTCCCAGGGATATTCCCCGAAAATGTTTTCGAGGTTGGCCATCATCAGGTCCACATTAACGAAGCTCCCCAGGGCGTCCTCCACATCCCAGGAATAGACATAGTAGTAGATCCTGGCATCGGTGGAGTCATGGAGAACCACATAGTCTCCCACGTTCAATGCCACCAGATATGTTGGCATATCCTGCTGAACTGACCAGTGATAAACAGCTTTGTCTCCTATGATCTCAACACCGGCGGAATCTCCGTTGGCCACGGCATAGTCAACGGCGTCGCAGGTTATGTGGAAATCGAATGTGGCCTTGTCGTTCTGGTGATCCCAGCAGGGAAACATGCATTTCCCCATGTTCTGTCCCTCGGTGTAAATGCCAACGCCTATATGGTATGTAAGGACATTCCCGAACCAGAATCCCCCCCAGCTTTCGTGGTAGGGAGTTCCCCCGTAGGAAATGAACACCTGGGTAGTGTCACCGGGTTCCAGGGTTTCGCCCAGTGTTATGAAAACAGAGTCATCCTCCTGATCAAAGGAGAGGGAACCGCTGCTGTCCCAGATGGAATCCACTGTCAGCTGTCTGAGATCGAGGCGAATCTCCGAAACAGGCGAGATCCCGCCCTGAAAAAGGATGGTGGTTACGCCTTCTATTTCCTGTATGTCTTCCAGTACCTCCAGCTCAATATCATAGTGGAGAATGTCGACGGTATTTCCGGATGATCGAACTCCTGAATGAAAGCAGCCGATGCAAGGGGCCTGGCAAGGGCGGAGAAATCAAGGAACATGTCAGCCTCAGAAGCCATGATTGATAGCAGCAGAAAAACGGTCATATCAAATCCCTCCCCTTTTGTTATGAACAATAATCGCCGAATGGGCTTTCCCGGTCAATGACCTTCTAAAGTCGTTGACTTTGTCGTATTCTGAGCATATTCTCAAATTGCTCGTCTTTGGAGGAGGTGGCAGATGAACGGAATGCTGGAACACATCAGTTTCGGGATCGGGATGCTTGGGGTGGCGGTAATCGTATGGGGTACACTGGTCACCCTCAGCAAGGTCTTCGCTCTGGAGCTTAGCAGACTGCGGGGGATCAATATCTGCCCCAAAAGGGAGCTGATGCGCCATCATTACGGCTCGTATATCCTTCTGGGTCTTGAGTTCCTCATAGCTGCGGACATCGTTAGAACGATCATTCAGCCTGAACTCACCGAACTTGCCGCACTTGGAGCAATAGTAATAATAAGAACGATCCTAAGCTATTTCCTCAACAAGGAAATGCAGGACCATGTCTGTTCACTTCCTGCAAACAGAGAGTGAACAACATACGGGAGGACTGGGAATGATACCGATCGTAGTATTTCTGCTTGCTGGCTCCTTCATGGCAAACGAGACCCTCTGGGCTGAGATCGACATCATGAACGAGGAACTGACCAGCCCAGAAACGAAGAATGAGGAACTGGAAGCTCTCTTTGAACAGGCTGTGAAAATGGCCCTGTCACCAGAGTTATCCCATGAGTTTGAAAGTATCAGGGAAGATGCATTCAACACAGGCGATTTCACAACGGCTGACTCTTTCATCGAGAGGGCTGCCCCTGGCATAACCGTTCTCATGCTGGGAGAATCCAATGCGATAGGGGTAAATGTACTGCACTTCCTCGGAATGGCTGAACCGGGTACGACCGAGTACGAGTTCTTCGACCTGGCTACCGATGGTTTCTATGCCAATGGAAGCATTGGAACCGCCGATCTTCCCGTATGGATGGAAAGGGACGGCTCAAGCGCTCAAGCGGTTATGCTGCCTGACATCGCCAGGGCTTACGCCGGGATATGGGAGGGCCTTGGCGCAGGATTCCACGGCTACTTTCTGGACGTGGCACGGGAGACCATTACACTTCTTGGCGGAGACCCGGATATAGAAACCATCTAGCATTCTTTCCCGGACCTTTGGAACAGCTTGACACGGAGGACACCGGGTCTATAATTAGTAAGTGCTAAATATATGAGCCTTAGCTAAACGAAAAGGGAAAAATGCAGCTCAGTTCCAGCCTTGAGGACTATCTGGAAACCATTCACGCCATAGTTGAAAAGAAGGGCGCAGCCAGGCCAACTGACATTGCCCGGGCAAGGAACGTTGCCGCTTCTTCGGTTACTACAGCGCTGAAGAACCTCAGCAGACTGGGTCTGGTGAACCATGAACCCTATGATCTGGTAACACTTACCCCCGAGGGAAGAAGGATAGCCAGGAAGGTAACCGAGAAACATGACGTCCTCAAGGACTTCTTCCTGAGCGTTCTGGAGATCGACCCGGAAACCTCCGAGGAATGTGCCTGTGGAATGGAACATGTGATCCCTGAACATGTACTGAAACGGTTCACGGAATACCTGGAGTTCGTTAAGAAGTGCGAGCATTCCGGTCGACACTGGAGCGAAGAGAGCGGTTTCATCTGCCGCTGCGTCCATGAAGAAAAGGAATAGGGATCGCTATTTACCTGATCAGCGGGGCCTTCCAGTCCATTAATATCCAATAGAGTATACAATCTGCCATTCAATGACTATGCGTGGTTCGAATACCCCCATGCCTGACCCTTCTAACATGTCTTCTTGTGGTTAGTTGCAAGAGTTATTTGTCAAGTTTACGGATGGCTTCGGGTTTCAGGGTTCAGGAAGACCCAGGAGGAAATCTATGCTGGCGGGTATGGGGGGGTAATCCATTGTCAGCCGAAGGAGGCTGTAGCTTCCGGCATCCTGCTTCAGGCGGGTGAAGCAGGCCTGCATTAGGTCGGCATATCCAGGCACTCCTGAGAGGGGGACAGGAGCCCTTCCCGCTCTGAAGAGCTGGGGTTGCTCAGAGAGGGGGAGGCGGTCTCCCGGGGTCATTCCGGAGTATTCCATGGCTGGGAAGAGCATGCTCCACATCTCAACCTCATAGGGGCAGACGGTGAACTCCCTGGCGAAGTACGCCTCTATAACGAATTTTCGGGTGGGGGTCCTGGAGGAGTTGTTAAGGGCGAGGCCCTCTTCGGGGTTTTCCCTGTAGAGCTTGCCGGTTGCCCTGAGCACCTCCCCGGTGAAGATGTTGATGGAGCTCTTCAGACCGATCTCCCTGCCCTTCAGGTAATAGCTGGTCTTTCCGGAGTTGTCGGTTACCCTGCCGAACTCCGGAAGGTCCGGTGAGGAGAACTCTTCGATAACAGGGGGCATGCCTTCCTTCGCCGGGAACAGGAACTCCCGGGAAGGGGTTGTTTTCAGAGAACCACGGGAATCGATGATGTATGTGCTGGCCACCCTCCAGGGTACATCCGGGCGTGTTCTGTATAGACCCACCTGCCCCTTTATACGGCAGATGTCAACGGTTCCGGGCTTGACCGTGGAGGGCATCACGATGTTGGTGGCAAGCTGAATGTCGCTCTGGACACCGAAGGTGTAGCTGTTGCCCTCGAAGGCCTTCCTTCTGTGAATGGAATCGTTCATCCTCCTCTCCTCGGTGGAAAGGCCTGCCAGCATAACCTGGAACTCCTTTCTGCTCCCCGCTGAGGTCCTTATGAGGCTCTCCATTTCCTGTGCGGAACCTTTCAGCCCCTTCACCAGCTCGCCTGGAACGCCGGCCCTTCCCGCCATTGAGGCGAAGGACAGAAGGGCCTTCTTACCGGGAAGGTACTTGCCAAGGCTGAAAACATCCCCTGCATTAACAAGTCTGCTTACCTTCCAGGCAAGGTTCATGTCCGCTCCGGTGAGTTCGCAGAGGTCAACGGGACGGATCACTGCGGGGTCACCAAAACAGGCGATGATGTCCCTCAGCATATGTTGAAGATCGCTGAGAACCCTTGAGGCTTCTTCTTCGAACTGGCTCATCCATGCTCCATTCAGAGGATTCATTTACATATCCCGAATATACGCAAGAATTTTTCAGAAAATGAGGTTTCCAGCGAAGGGGATTTTCATAATACTACCCTCCGTAAGGAGTGTGATATGAACCTGAACGATTTCCGCCGAAGAAGACTGGAAATGGTGAAGCATCTTGAGGTTTCCGGGATCAGGGACCCCCTGGTCCTTTCCGCTATGTCCAGGGTGGAGCGCCACAGGTTCTTTCCCGGAGGTCCGCCGGGTTCCGCTGACCCCTATGGTGACTATCCCTGCGAGATCGGCAGCGGACAGACCATTTCCCAGCCCTTCATCGTTGCCTATATGATTGAGAAGCTCAGGCTCCAACCGGGCAACAGGGTACTGGAGATAGGCACAGGGTCCGGATACCAGGCGGCGATCCTTCATGAAATGGGTATGGAGGTGTTTTCCGTGGAAATGGTGGACGAACTCTACCACCACGCGAAACGGGTCCTCGCCCCTGAGATACACCTGCGGAAGGGCGACGGCTTCCGGGGATGGCGTGAGGAAGCCCCTTCAAGGGGATCATACTCAGCTGCGCGCCGCTGGAGATACCACAGGAACTGGTGGATCAGCTTGACGATGCCGGTAGAATGGTCCTTCCGGCTGGAGGGTTCATTCAGAGGCTGTATGTGGTTACCAGGAGCGCCGGTGAGGTTTCCGTTTCAGAGGACCTCCCGGTACGTTTCGTTCCAATGGTGGGGAACAGCTCTGCCGAAGGTGAATGAATGCCAGATCCCCAGCTGAACGAGATCATCAGGGAACTTCTGGAGGCCTACCCCGATCCGGTCATGGTGGATGACTCAAGGGGAAGGATCATCTTCGTCAATTCCGCCTTCGAGAGTACCTTCAGAATGAGCAGAGAACAGCTTCAGTTCTACGACTTTGAAGACTTCACCGCCCCGGAGCACAGAAGCAGGCTCCTCAACCTGCATCTCAGCCGTCTGGCGGGAAAACCCGTTCCGGACCGCACTGAGTTCACCGGGCTGAGGACCGACGGCAAGAGGCTGTTCCTTCAGTCGACAATCTCGAAGGTCATTTCAGGGGAGAACAGCTTCTTCCTGACCATCCTTAAAGCGGTTACACGCACTGGAGACCCATCCGACCACGCCAGGGAAGCCCTGGGGTTCGATGCCTCGGTACTCGTTTGCGAAAACATCCTTCGAAGATCCGGAGCAGCTCCAGACCCGATCTCCACGAACTGCTGAGAGGGGCCATGGAGGGGAATGACTGTCCCCTTGAAAGGACCGATGTTGGTATTCTTGTGCTGGAAATGGCCGGCAAACTGAAGAGGCTTCTGAATGATACCATCGGGGTTTCCTTCTCGGTGGACCCGGGGATACCTGAGCTGCTGCTTCCAGTAAGGAAACTGAAGGGAGTTCTCAGGGCGGTGGCAGACAATTCCCTGGAGGCAATGGAGAATGGAGGACAGATACATCTGCGAGCCATCGTCGAAGACCTGCCGGTTGCTGACGATGAAGAAGACCGCCCTTCAATGGCATCTTCCCGCAGGATAAGGATTGAGATCGCCGATAACGGAACTGGAATGGATGGGGTGATCCTTGCCAGGGTCTTCGAACCATTCTTTACCACCAAGGATCCGGAACGGCACAGCGGAATGGGTCTTTTCGAAGCACGGCTCAGGCTGAGGGAAATGAATGGCAAGATCCAGATGTTTTCCTCGGAAGGATCGGGAACCGTTGTGAACATACTTTTGCCCTGTGTTCAGGAATAGCTATTCTATCAGAGGCAGATCCCTTTGGGGTATGGATACCACGCTTGATTCACCGGGAGGCTCATCCTTTGATCCATGGGCCTTTCCCTCCCCTTCGTTCAGCCATTCATTCAGTATTTCAAGGGACTGGTCGCACCACCTTATGGAGGACTCCTTCAGGTTTTCCAGGAAGAGCGACGCAACAAGGCTGAGATCCGCGGACAGGGTGTTGCTGGACTCCCGGATCTCCCTTGAGTTCTCCCTTGCCTTCTCAAGCTCCTTCACCGCCTGTGCGCGGTAGGTTCTGATCTGTTCCATCATGTTTGCCACACCGGAGCTTGAGCCGAACCGAATCTTCATCAGGATCTCAACACGGAAACGGCTGAGACCTGCGGGTTGCTCCAGCCAGTGGTTCAATACCTCCCAGCCGAGTTCATTCAGCTGGTAGATGCTTTTCTTCCTTGTTTTCACATAGGAGTCACGCCGGTTGACAAGACCGTCCTTTTCAAGGGCTTTCAGCATGGGATAGATGTTGCCGTAGGACTCCTTCCAGTAGAAAACATCAGGTTCTTCAAGGAACTTCCGTATATCGTAGCCTGTCCGGGGGCCGGAGCTCAGTATGGCCAGCAGACCATAGTAGGACTGGGGGTACTCCCTTGGGGGTTTTGTCATCAGAACCACTTTCCGTATTTCAGTTGCCGATACCGTAACCTAATACAGCGCAAGGGATATAGGTATATATCTTGACAATGTATCTAATAGCACTATAATAGTTTCGTTCCAGGAAAAACAGTGAAGGGAAAGAAATGAAATGCATTGCTGATTCATCCGAGGGTTTGAACGGCTCAAAGGATCCTGTCACTGTTTTTCCCGCAGGGGAGGCGAGCTTTCCGGTCAAATGGCCAATTTTTTCAGGGTGTTGTTGGTGCATGGCTTTCCGGAGGGTCTGGAGGGCCTTCATTCGGCCGGAGACAATGCCTCCCCTGCAGAGGAATGAACAGAGGAAGGAAAGGGTCCTGAAATGGCAAGTTTCATAGCGGTTGACCTTAATGCAATGGAAAGATCACTGAAGAATCTCCCACCACTTCCGCTCCTCCTCATACATCTGGCTGTCTGTGCCACAAGATTGAAACACAGGGAAAGCATGAAGCACTTCTCCGAAAGCGGACTTCTGCCTGGAGAACCGCTTCAGGGAGCAGGTGCCGCCTGAGAATCCCAGTGCTCCGGCAGAGGGGGAACCTTCGTCACTGCCTTTGATTCAAGAAGGGAATTCCTGTGGGCTATGAGGTTGTTCTCGAACTCCCTTCGTGGAAGCTTCATTTCATTGACCAGAAGACAGGTTCGTTCCAGAACTGCCACCGATTCCTCCGGGGAACCACTGAGCAGAAGTGAATGCCCCAGTTTGCCCAGGGCCATGGCCAGATGGACCCGCTCACCGATCCTTTCAAAGATCTCCACGGCCTCGTAAAGCATTCCGGAGGCCTTTTCCGCGTCACCCATCCTTAGGAGCAGATCACCCATGTTGTTAAGTGTCCAGCCCTTGAAGCGGAGGTCGCCGGTCTCCCGGGAGACGTCCATTGCCCTTCGGTAATAGTCCATAGATGCTTTGTAGTTCTCCATGTCGCTGTTGAGTATTCCCAGGTTGCACAGAAAGACCCCCCGTGACCGCCTGTCTCCGGTCCGTTCAACCCCGGCGAGCTCGGGAATAAAGCTCAAGGGCTTCCCTGTGTCTACCGGCTTCGTGGAAGATGCTTCCCAGGTTGCCCTGTGTGAGGGCTTCGCTCCGGGTGTCGCCGGTTTCCCTGAAGATTTCCAGAGCCCTGCGGAAGTACTCTGCTGCTCCATCGGTGTCATTCATTTTGCTTGCCATTATTCCAAGATTGCCCAGGGTGTTGGCCTCACCCTTTTTGTTCCCCAGCTCCGCCTGAAGTTTCCTTGCGCGGGAAAAACACCTTTCAGCTTCCACGGTGTTGCCGGATGCCCCGGCGAGAATGCCAAGGTTACCCATGGCGTCGCTCTCTATCTCACTGAAGCCATGCTGTTTTGCCAGGGACAGGGAGGATTCCAGCTCCTCACGGGCTTTGTTCATGTTGCCTCCGGTGATGTGATATGACCCCAGAAGCATTCGTGACCGTGCCCTCCAGAGTGGAATACCAAGGTTCTCTGCGGAGTTATGAATACGAAGAAGGGTCTCAAGCTGTTCATCGGTCTTACCGGAAAGACCCAGTGCCGACGCGTTCAGTTCAAGTACTTTCAGGTAATCCTCGGAATCCTCCGGCAGCCAGGAGAGGAGTTTTCCTCCCCAGTGAAGGACCATCTGCTGCTGGTAGTTCTCCCAGGCGTGCTTCTGTGCCCTGAGTCCCCACAGGCAGGCCTGCTCGATGTCCTCAGCTCCCTCCCAGTGCATCGCCAGCTTTCCTGAAATGGTTTCGTCGTCGTTTCCGTAGAGCTCCTCTATGGCCCCTGCCGCCGCACGGTGAATCAGCTTCAGGTTGTGGGAGAGATTGCTCTCACAGGCGGTTTTCTGGATCAGGGGATGCCTGAACCTGAAGCCGGGCATATCGCCGGAATCGGCTGCTGAGAGCATCTGCTTTTCGCATAGTTCCCGGAACACGCCGTCGTCCGCCGGGGGGACACCCAATGTAGAGCACACCATCCTGTAGGTATCCCGGAGGAAATCGTTTCCCAGCACAGAACAGAGAAGAAGTGTCTTTCGCAGACGGGGTGAAAGATTGTCCAGTCTGCTCTGGAGCAGTCCGGTAAGGGTGTTCGGCAGGGATAGCCCCATGGATGAATCGGTTGTTCTCCATAGTCCGTTCCCCAGGGAAATCGTACTGGTTTCCAGAAGGTGCATTACAAGCTCCTTCAGGAAGAAGGGATTTCCCGAGGAGTACTTCCAGATGAGTTCCATGGCTTCTCCGGAGAACCCATGGGCTTCTCCGCCGGTGAACCTCGCGGCGACCAGGGAGGCCATCTCCCCGGACTCTTCACTGGAGAGTTCCCCCAGGTGGATATTCCTGTATGCACTGTAAAGGCCCTCGGCGACGAGGTCCTTTACCGGTGAGTCATTTTCCGGGTTGCGCCCGGTGAGTATGAAAAGGAGGGGCCTTTCCGTGTTGCAGTTCTTTACAAGGAACCTGAGAAGCTTTTTATCGGTGGGGTCCATCCAGTGGGTGTCTTCCAGAAGGAGTGCTACGGGTGAAACCCTGGAGAGCTCTGCGATGAGGTCTCTTACCGCCAGGTGGGTTTCCAGTGCCAGGGCCAGGTTACCCATGTTTTCCGGTATGGTTTCGCCGGTTTCAGCTGGTATCAGCCTTCCCAGGAAGGGAAGGGCACTCTTCAGCCCGGCAATGGGACAGCAGCGGGAAAGCCGCCCTATGAACTCTTCACGGGAAACCGCCTTCCTTACATGAAAGCCCAGGAGGGAGCTGAGCACCGAAGACCAGAGAAGGTGTGGAGGCTGGCCGTCCTGGATGGACCTTCCCCTGAGAACAAGCCAGTCGCCGAAGTTCCCCTGGAGGAACTCGGATGCCAGACGAGCCTTTCCCGTACCGGCTTCTCCGCTGATCTCAACGATAAGGTGTTTCGGGTAGCCATCGGGATTGGTTCCTGTGGATCTTTCCGTAGCCATCCTGGAGAATCGGATGAGGTCGGCATACTCTTCCCTCCGGCCAACCATGGGTATCTCGTGGCAGTCGGTAAACCCCGGCTTAAGCTCGGCGGTGGGCATCCAGGCAATGACCGGACCATCGAAACCCCTCACTTCGAAACGGAGGGGAGGTGCCCAAAGGGCGTAATCGAGGCACATTGAATGAACACGACCTGTGACGAGGATGGAATTGAGCCCTGCCAGCTCTTCCAGCCTGGAGGCGATGTTCACTGTGTTTCCCATGGCCGTAAGGTGGCCTATGGCGTCAGGGCCACTGTGACCGGGCCGCTGCTTATTCCTATTCTGGCGGAAAGGTCAACGCCGGAACCGCTGAGTACCGAACCGGCAAGCCTTACCACCTCCAGCATCCTGAAGCCGCAGAGCAGGCCACGGAGGCTGTCGTTCTCACCGGAGCTCACCGCTCCGAAGAGGACCATTATCCTGTCGCCCTCTATCTTGTCCACATACCCGCCATACCTTTTGGCGGTTTTTACCAGTTCGTTCATGATGCTCTTGGTAAGGTCGTGGACGGTTTCGTGGTCGAGGGTGCCTGAAATCCTGGTGAAACCGGCGAGATCCAGGAAGAGGACCGCCGTATCCCTCCGCTCCCCAGGCTTCAGGAGACCCTGGTTGGCGTTGATGTCTTCAACGGTGTCTAAGCTTGATCTGAAGGCATCATCCAGCATGGATGTCAGTTTGACATTCATCTTTCCTCCTGACGGCAAGAACGGAACAGAGGCGGTGAACATTGCGCAGTCACTATCATTGTACACAATATCCCCCGGCGCAAGAATATTTGACGAAACATTCCGCCGGATTTATATATCACCGACCGGTGACACCAGCCGGTGACATGAAGGGACGATATCATGACAGGTACGGTACCCAGGGATTCCGAGCACACCAGGCTGGCCATACTGGACGCCCTGGAAAGACTCCTGGTCGAGAAGGGTTTCACCGGTGTGGGCGTTAATGCCGTGGCCCGGGAGGCCGGTGTTGACAAAGTATTGATATACAGATATTTCGGTTCCATGGAGGGCCTTCTCGAGGCATTCCGTGACGGGAGGGACCTCAGTCTGAGGATCTCCGAGGTCCTCGATGAGTTCCCCAGGAACACACCGGTATCCTCCATAGTCACAAGGCTGCTGCTCAAGGGAGCAAAAGCCTTCCGGGAGAACGATCTTGCCAGGGAACTGGCAAGGTGGGAACTCACCGAAAAGAACCCCCTGACCGTGGCCTACAGCAGAAGTCTGGAGAAGAACGAACTCAAAACCCTTGAGGACAGGGGCATCAAGCCGGACAAGGACACAGTGGTGGCGGTTACCCTGCTTCTTTGCGGGCTGAACTACATGGCCCTGAGGCAGAGCATTAAGAACCAATAATGGAAATAGACCTTTCCCACCCGGAAACATGAAAGGGTGGAGAGGGTTGTGGAGGACCTGGTGGAAAGATACTTCCAGGGTCGTGAGGAAGTGCCCTATGTCAGGTAGAACGATTCTGCTGGCGTCATTCTTCCTTCTTGCCGCCTGCCGCAGCGGAGGAGGAACAGAGGAGCCCATTCCGGTCAGTATAACCGTATTGACCCCTGAAACCATCTCCCGAACGGTCTATGCACCGTGCAGGCTGGAAGCGGAGGATGAAGCCGTCATTTCCGTTGCCCTGCCTTCCAGGGTGGAATCGGTCTTCGTGGAGCCAGGAGATACCGTCGCCGCCGGGCAGAGGCTGATGGCCCTTCGCACCGATGACATGCACAGGGCGGAAATGGCCGGGGCTCTGGCGACCCTGGAGGCCGCCAGGGCTTCAAGGGAGTACGCGGAGGATAATCTGAGAAGGTCGTCTGAACTATTGCAGAGGGGGGCGATCAGCTTCATGACCATCAGAGGACAGAAACTGAGAGCGCCGTGGCCGAGGCAACCTTCGCCCGGGCTGCCGCAGGCCACTCCGCCGCGATGAACTCCGCCGGAAGGGGATATGTCACAGCCCCCTTCGACGGTGTGGTGGGCAGGGTCATGGCCACCCGGGGGAATCCAGCGGCAGGTCCCCTTCTCAGCCTCTTCTCCAGGGGATCGTTCAAGGCGGAGCTCCTTGTGGCTCCCAGACATCTTCCCTTCCTCCGCCCGGGTCTTCCCGCCGTCTATGAAACCGATCACTTCCCGGGAATGGTCTTTCCCGGCTACGTCACCTCGGTTGCCGCCGGGGCGGAACCTGTCTCCGGGCTTGTTTCACTCACTGCCCAGTTCACCGATACCGCCGGTTTGCTCATTCCCGGGCTTTCAGGGAGGGTAATGCTGGCCCTGGAAACCAGGGAGGGAGTACCGGTCCTTGGTGAAAACGCCCTCACACCGGTGGGGGACTGCTGCTGGGAGGTGGCGGTGATAAGGGACGGAATGGTGGAGCTTGTTACCATTGAATCCGGCGTAAGCAGCGGCAACCGTCATGAGATCACACGGGGACTGGTGCCGGGGGATTCGGTGATAACACTGGGGCATTCACTCATAACCCCCGGTGAACCCTACAGGGTGGTGGAATGATGAACCTTCCGGAAATAGCGGTAAAAAGGCGGATAACATTTCTGATGGTCTTCGTGCTCCTGGGGGGTGCCGGTCTCTTCGCCCTGACCCAGCTCGGCCTCGATTATTTCCCGGAGGTGGACCTGGGTGAGATCATGGTGCTCACCATCCTCCCCGGCGGAGCACCGGAGGAGGTGGAGAACCTCGTTACGAAGATACTGGAGGACGCTGTTTCCGGGGTTGAGGGTGTAACCTCCGTGGAGTCCTCCTCCAGCTCCTCAACCAGCGGCATCTTCGTCCAGGTTTCCTCCTCGGCGGAGATCGACCGGGTGGAAGGGGACATAAGGGAAGCTATAGAAAGAATATCCGGCGATCTCCCGGAACAGGCCACAGACCCCATAGTGGTGGCCATGGAATCCAGCATGAAACCCCTTGTCCTGGTTTCCGCCAGCAGTTCCGAACTGGACAGCGGGGAATTGAGGCAGCTGGTGGAGGACGAGATCGAACCGGTGCTCAGCAGGGTTCCCGGTGTGGCCTCCAGCGATATCTCAGGGGGCGAGGTAAGGCAGATAAACGTTAAGGTGAACCCCATTCTCCTCCAGCTGCGGGGAATAGGCCTCTCAGAGGTATATGGAGCACTCAGCGCCGTCAGGGGGAACCAGCCCGGGGGCAACATGGATTCCCAGGGTATCGAGACCTTCCTCAGCGTCAAGACCGGGTTTACGGACATTGAAGGTATCCAGGAAGTTGTGGTGGGAACCCATGGGGGTGTACCCGTTAGGCTTCGGGACGTAGCCGAGGTGGTGGATGGCTCCAGGGAGCAGAGCAGGACCAGCAGACTCGACGGCGAGAACTCGGTGCTGCTGATAATAAGGAAGAGCGGCGACGCCAACACAGTGAACACATGCAGGCTGGTGGAGACCGCCATCGAGGAACTGCGGCGGATTCTCCGGCACTCTTGAGCTGGAGGTCATCTATTCCCAGAAGGATTTCGTTCTGGATTCCACCAACAGCCTGGTGCTCACCGGTGTTCAGGCAATCGTTCTGGCGGCACTGGTACTGATGTTCTTCCTGGTTCCGCGGTTAATGCCGGGATCGTCAGCGTAACCATGCCCCTTTCCTTCATCACCACCTTCGCCGCCATGTACCTTCTGGGTGTGGACCTGAACATCATGAGCCTGGCCGGGCTGAGCATTTCCATTGGAATGATAGTGGACAACTCCGTGGTGGTCCTGGAAAACATCCACAGATGGCGCCGGGAGGGCAGTAAGGAAGGGGTGGCCGCCGTGGGCGGGGCCTCCCAGGTGGGAATGGCCGTGGCGGCATCCACACTGACCACGGTTGCGGTGTTCGTCCCCATGCTCTTCGTGAAGGGGCTCACCGGACAGATATTCAGGGACCTGAGCATCACCATCGCTTCGGCCCTTTTCATATCCCTTTTCATGGCAATGACACTCATTCCCCTTCTCGCCTCCAGATCACGGAACCTCATGCGGGAACACCGTCCGGGATCACCGGCCATGGTGATCCAGAGGTGGCTCAGTCGTCTCGACGGCAGATATGAAGGATTCCTCACCGGCGCGGTTAGAAGGGGGTTCAGCGGCCTGATACCCGTTATCCTCCTCTTCCTTTTCTCCATGTTCATGTTCCGCTATGTGGCCACATCCTTCCTGCCGGATGTTCAGGAGGGGATCATCGAGGCATCCATAAGCCTTCCCCAGGGCACCAACCTGAGCCATACCGACAGCGTATCCCGTGTCCTTGAGGATTCCCTCGGGGCACTGATAGAACCCGGGGACCTCAGGCACATAACCGTTGACACCGGCAGGTCCGAGGGGCTGGGAGCCCTTTTCGGCTCCGATGCTTCCTGCAGGATTAGCATGTCCTTCTACCTGGCACCCGAGGAGGAAACCCACCTCCCGGTGGCGGTCTACGAAGAGAGGATCAGGGAATACCTCAGCGGCCTTCCCGGGATGCGCTACTCAGTCCGTTCCGGTCAGATGATCGGCAATGAGTTCCCGTTCAGGTGAATGTCTACGGAACCGACCTCCATGAACTGAAGGCGGCGGGCGATCTCATAAGGAACACCATGGCGGAGATCCCGGGAGTGAAGGGTGAAACCCACTCCCTGGAGGACTGGTTCACCCAGATCGAATACATCCCCGACGATGGAATTCTCTCCCTCCGGGGTCTTTCCCGTGCCAGGCTGGCATCGGAGATAACCCTGGGCATCCTCGGGCTGAACGCCACGGTGATGCAGGAGGGGGGAAAGGACATAGACGTGAATGTCCGATATGCCGAGAGATATCGTTCAACCAGGGAGGCTGTGGCCTCCCTGCCTGTCATGGGGGCTCCCCTTGATTTCTGGGGGGAGTTCAGAACGGTCCTGGCACCGAACAGCATAGACCGTCTGGACAGGAGCAGGGTGGTAAGTGTCTTCTGCAGGCTGGACAACCGGCCCCTGGGGGATGTTGCCGGTGATGTTCAGGCAATGATGGACACCCTGGACCTGGGCGGAGCCCGGTGGGAGATAACCGGTGACGTGAAGGACCAGAAGGAGTCCTTCACCAGCATGGGTCTTGCAATACTGGTGGCGGTCATACTTGTTTACATGGTAATGGCCTCCCAGTTCGAATCCCTTCTGGAGCCCTTCATACTGATTTTCGAGATACCCCTGGCCCTTATCGGTGTGATATGGATCCTGCTCATAACAGGGACCACAATGGGGATGACCTCCCTTGTGGGAGTGCTGATGCTCACCGGGATAGTGGTGAACAACGGAATAGTGCTCGTGGACTACGCGAACCAGCTTCGCCGTGAAAAGGGAATGGAGCTGGAGGAAGCGATAGTTGCCGCCGGAAGGACCAGGCTGAAACCCATACTGATGACAGCATGCACCACGATCCTCGCTCTGCTTCCCCTTTCCCTGGGGGGCAGCAGCAGCGCTGCCCTGTGGTCGCCCATGGCCCGGACGGTGATAGGTGGAATGCTGGTGGCCACTCCCCTGACACTTGTGGTTGTACCGGTGCTCTATGTGATGCTGAACAGAAGAAAGGCGGAGCGCCGGGCTCCGCCTGATATTAGAGCAGCTGGGTGGGAGTTGTCGGCTTGGGGGTTTTCACCACCAGCACCCTGAGGTCCTCTTCGCCTTCATTGTACCAGCAGTGGGGAATTCCCTTCGGACTGTCTATCACCGTATCGGCTGTAACCTCGGCCTTCTCCTCGCCGACTTCCACCACGCCACGGCCTGAAAGCACATAGAAGAACACATCCACCGGTGTTATGTGCCTGATGAGCTTCTCACCGGGTTTCAGTGTAATGATGCTTGAGAGGGCATGTTCGCTTTCATACACCTTCTGACATCCACGCCGTGGGGATTCTTGGCGGGTTTCTCTTCGCTGATCCTTCTGATTTCCACTGGTTCTCCCTTGCTTTCCCTGTCCTTCTTGATCTTCAATACCAGCACCCTCAGATCTTCCTCGGTGCCGTAGTTACGCCATCCCCGCCTTGCCTCGGGCAGGCACAATACCCTGCAGTCGTCGGAAACATCGTAGGGTTCATCGTCGACGGTGAGGGTTCCCCTTCCGGAGAGTAGGATGAAGCAAACCTCGAAGGGCATGTTGTGCAGGGGGATGAAGCCCCCGGGGGGAAGACTGAAGTGAACCATCCCGAATGAGTCGCTGTCCCTCAGGGAGACTGCATTGTAGTCCTCGGCTCCGGGGAATGAAGGCGCTTCGGAAATTTGCGTTATTCTCACTGCCCCTCCTTGCTAGTCCCGGTAGGCAACAAGGCCTGCCTTCAGAACGTTCAGGGCCCTCTTCATCTTCTCATCGGAGAGAACATAAGCGATCCTTATCTGGTCGACACCCAGTCCGGGGGTGGCGTAGAAACCCGCCGCCGGGGCCACCATGGTGGTCTCACCCTCCAGACTGAAGTCGGTGAGCATCCACGAGGCGAACCGTTCGGCGTCGGCAACAGGAAGGCGAATAGTGGCATAGAAGGCTCCCTCGGGCTTCTGAAAGAACACTCCGTCCACAGCGGAGAGCTGTTCCATCAGAAGGTCCCTCCGGTTCTGGTATGTATTCAGAACCCCGGTATAGTAGACCTCATCCAGATGGTTGTAGATCCATGCCGCCCCGTACTGGGCCATTGTGGGAGGGCACAGCCTTGCCTGTCCCAACTTCAGTATGGTATCCATTACTCTGCTGTTGCGACTGATCATGTTACCCAGCCTGGCTCCACATGAGCTGAACCTTTTGCTTATCGAATCCATTACGATCACGCGGTCTTCGATCTCAGGCAGCTCCAGGGTTGAGGTGTGCTTTCCGCCGTCGAAGACGAAATCCCTGTAGACCTCGTCGGAGAGAAGGAAGAGGTCGTGTTTCCTCACAAGGTCGGACAGGGTGTCAAGCTCCCCGGGGGAGAGCACGGTCCTGTGGGGTTGTTCGGCGTGCAGATGAGAACCGCACGGGTCCTGCCGGTGATCTTCGCCTCTATATCCTCCGCAGGCGGGAGATGGAAGCCGTTCTCCACGCTGCTGGTCACTGGAACCAGTTTTACGCCGGCCATGGTGGCAAAACCGTTGTAGTTGGTGTAGAAGGGTTCGAAGCAGATCACCTCGTCCCCGGGGTCGCATGTGGCCAGGAAGGCGAAGAAGACCGCTTCGGAGCCGCCGGTGGTGATCATTATCTCGTCCCGCTCCACAGAGATCTCAGATCTCCTGTAGTAAAGGGAAATGGCGTCGCGAAGAATGTCCAGCCCCTGGCTTGGGCCGTAGGCCAGCACCTGGGGGCAGTTCTCGGTCATGGATCTCCAGTATTCCGGGGGGGTTGGAATGTCAGGCTGACCGATGTTCAGGTGATAAACGTCGATCCCCCTGGCCTTGGCTCCGTTGGCAAGGGGCACCAGTTTTCTGATGGGTGATGCCTGCATTTCGCTGCATCTCTTGCTTATGTCGGTCATGATTCCGCCTCTCGAACATGTATGATAAAACAGAATGTGAATACCCTGGGCAATTATACAAAATGAAAAGACCCGTCGCCGATGTGTGCGAACCCCATGATTATCTATATTCACCACTGAGGCAAACCCCGGAGGAAGAGAATTGATAGTAAGACTTGCAGAAATACCCATTGAAGGCGGCTTTTACAGGTGCATGGACAGGGCTCTGGCCGCCGCCGAGGCGAAACCTCTTCCGGACCTTCTGGTCCTTCCCGAGCTGTTCACCGTTGGCTTCAACGCCTTTGAAATAGAGAAGAACGCCATTCCAGTCGGCGAACTCGAAGATCTTCCACTGGCCCTTGCCGCCGTGGAGAACGGAATATGGATAGCCGGGGGTACATTTCCGGTGAAAACCCCCGGGGCACCGTGAACATGCTCCCTGTCTTTGACAGGAAGGGCAGGCTGGTTCATACCACGGAGAAAATCCACCTCTTCGAGAACATGGGGGAGAAATCCATGTTCACCCCGGGGATGCCATCGGGGGTCTTCGACCTTGACGGCGTCACCGTCGGGGCTTCGGTGTGCTACGACCTGAGGTTCCCCGAGCTTTTCAGAAGGCTGGCCCTCATGGGAGCGGAACTCATACTTGTCCCCGCCCAGTGGCCCGAGGCAAGGCAGGACCTTTTCAGAAGCTTCCTTCGGGCAAGGGCAGGAGAGGCCCAGATTTCGTGGCCGGGTGCAACCTGGGCGGAGAGCACCTTGGCGAGAGATTCAACGGAGGCGGGGCAGTGGCGCACCCCTCTGGAGATCTCCTGGAGGGTATGCCGGTGGATGGGCACACTAAGGACTATGAACTGAACATGAACGATATTTCCGGGGTAAGAAGCATTATCGACTGCCTGTCGGACAGGCGGCGGGAAGCCTATGGAGGCGCTGAATGAACAGGACCGGAACGAACCCCTACAGGATCGTAATGCTGATAGTAGCACTTCTTTTCGCCCTTGTGATACTGAAGCTCGGAGCCCCCATTTTCGTAAAGGTGGCCATAGCGGTTTTCTTCGCCCTCCTCATTTCCCCGGCGGTGAAAAAGACCACATACGGTGTGGACAGGCTTCTCAGAAAGCTTTTCAGGAAGTACCGCAGAAGGGGCGACCGCAGCCATTCCAACCTGGCGGCTATCATCGGTACCGCGCTGGTTCTCGTTATGGCCCTCTTCATAGTATCCGTCTTCTTCTTTCTCATATACGGCTCCATGAGCATGCTTGTCAGCCGGAAGGATGACATGATGAGCAATGTGATCCACCCGGTGGTGGAGTTCGTGGACAAGGCCAAAACCGAATGGATACCGGATATTTACAGCCGGATCGGCCTCGAGGACGTAAAGGAGATAACAAGTGCCGCCGATTCCCTTTCCCTGGAGGAAAAAGCTTCACCTGCATTCAACCTCGAGGAATCCGCTCTTTCCTTCACCTCCATAGTTCCCACCGCCGCCGGTCTCGTGGGAACCGTAACCAACGCCCTGCTGAACACCGTCCTCATTACCATGCTCACCGTGTTCATGGTAAACGGGCGCAGGATGTTCTCAAAGAAGCTTCGGGAAATGGATACTGTAACCCACATCAGGTACCAGAGGATGATCCGGGCGGTTGAAACGGTCCCCAGGAAATACCTCCTGGCTAAGCTGATCACCAGCGCCTTACCGGGATCCTGATCGGGGGAGGTCTTGCAATAATGGGCTTCCAGCTGGACGAGGCCTTCATCTGGGGAATAACCGCAATGGTATTCAACTTCGTTCCCTTCTTCGGCTCCATCGCGGCGGGCCTGATGATCTCCCTCTATGTGATGTCCCTGAAGGGTTTTCAGCTGGGACTGATAGGGGCACTCATGGTGATAGTGATAAACAATGTAGTATCGAACATCATAGAGCCCAGCTATTTCGGTGATGTTCTTCCCATAGGCAAGGTCACCATTCTACTCTGCGTCATCGTTTGGGGCTATCTATGGGGAATAATCGGAATATTCATGGCGGTTCCCGTTACCATCATAGTGAAGGTCCTTCTGGAGGAATCCTTCGGCAGGAATTCACTGGTGGTCTTCATGGAGGTATAAAATGTTCTGCATGCTCCTGCTTCTCGCCCTCACCGGCGGAACCATAGATGTACAATGGTCCCCGGATGCCCCACCGGTCATAACCCGGGGTCCGCTGGGGGACAGGGTAACACTGGCCGGCTCCGCTCCCTCGGGAAAACCCGGCACACCCCTTCTGCCGGCGGTTCCCGTAATGGTCCTCCTTCCCCAGGGGGCAGTGGCAGACGGAGTGGAAGTGATTTACACTGATGAAGAGTTGTTCTCCACCGGCTTTACGCCCATGGCAGCCCAGGCCGGCGCGCCCATTTCCATGCCTGAAAGCTTCAGGATAACCCCGGCTGACGCCGATGCATTCAGCAACCCCATAGAGTCCGGGGCCAGGCTCCAGGGGCAGGGTACCCTGATGGGGTATACTGTTGCTGACATAGTCATCCGCCCCTTTCAATGGAACCCTGATAACCGCAGGCTTTTGTTTACTCAGTCGTTGACGCTCCGTGTCAGCTACCATTTCGACCAGGGGCAGAACAGCATACCCGAAAGGGGTATCGCCGGCTCCCCGGCGGTGGAGGCCATTGTGAGGAGCGCCGTGCTCAACCCCGGGGACTTCCCGGTTACACCGCCCCGGACAGCGGACCTTCCCTGGGGGGAATACCTGATCATAGCCGACGACGACCTTGCCGATGCCTTCGAGCCCCTGGCTGAGTTCAAGACATGGAAGGGCATCCAGGCGAAGATAGTCAGCATGTCCTACATAACCGACTCCTATTCCGGCGTTGATGACGCCCAGAGGCTGAGGTTCTTCCTCCACGACATCTACCAGGAATCCCCTCCCACATACATCCTTCTTGCGGGGACACCCCCGGCGTTCCCCACAGGAACTGCTATGCCACCGCCGAGGGATACACCGACGACCCCTCCTCGGACCTCTACTACCAGGACATGAACGACACCGCTCCGGGGTGGACGCCTGGGACCTCGACGGCGACGGCACATGGGGTGAGCTGAACGGCGACGACAACATGGATTACCACCCGGATTACATCCTGGGCAGGGCCTCTGTTGAGACCGTGGCCGAGGCTGATATATTCGTGAACAAGGTACTCACCTGGGAGAACACACCGGACACCGCCGACTGGTACACCTCCATGGGTTTCACCACCGGTATTCTGTGGAGCAGCCCCTACTGCCCCGGCTCCGCCGGTAAGGAAAAGGTGGATACCCTCTACACTCCCTCGAACTGGACCATCACCAAGCTCTACCAGTCCCAGGGCACACAGAGCTACGCCGCATCCATGGCCATGCTCAACACCGGAATGCAGCTGGTGAACCACGCCGGCCACGGCAGCCAGAGCAGCGTATCCATAGGCACAGGTTCCCTGGGCAGTTCCGATTTCATGGGGCTTACGAACATATCCGAAAACGGAAGGCCCTCCATATGGAACACCATTGCGTGTCTTTCAGGCTCCTTCGACACCGGCACATGCCTGGCGGAAGCCTGGATAAGATCCCCCGAGGGCGGCGGATTCTGCATAATGAACACCAGATACGGCTGGGGAGAGCCGGCGGAGCCCGGTGACCAGTGGAGCGAACTGGTGGACCAGGAGTTCTTCAACAAGTTCTTCCAGGAGGATATGTACAACCTTGGAACAGCCTTCATGATGGCCAAGGACGAGTTCATACCCCTCATTCCCTCGGACACCCACTACGACTGGATAGCCAAGAGCAACACCCTCTTCGGAGACCCGGAGCTTCCCATGTACACCATGGAGCCGGTGGAGATCGAAGTGGAAGACATCGGACTCTACGAAGGCCTCACGGAGCTCACGGTAACTGTGAATTCAGGGGGAAGCCCCCTCTCTGGCGCCAGGGTCTGCCTGATACAGGGGGAATGGGATGATCCGGCAACCTACGCCGTGGGGACCACAGACGGCTCCGGAACCGTGACCCTCACCTGGCCGTATGAAATGCCCGCCCTGCCCAATACCGCCCGTGTAACGGTGTGGGCACGGGATCACCACCTCAACACCCAGATAGTCGATGTAGGGAACCTGGGCACAGAAGACCACAACAGTGGGCTCATTCCCGCTTTCTCCCTCAACTCCTCCAACCCTGTAAGGGGAACCGCTTCAATCCACTGGTCACTTCCGGTGAACCAGGAGGCGGGGATATCCATAATCGACCTCGCCGGCAGAACCGTTGCCGTCAGGAACCTCAAGGGAACCTCAGGGGTGTTCTCCTGGAATGCCGGGGAGAACCCCGCCGGTGTCTACTTCATAAGAATGACAACAGAATCCGGAGAGCGGCTGCAGAAACGCATCGTTGTGGTCCGGTGAGAAGGGAGCCATAGTGAAGGAACTGAAGAGGGAGAACGGCCTCGTGGTCCTCAGGTTCGACAGGGGAGAGGATTTCATGGAGTCCATCACAACCTGGCTGAATGAGAACGAAGTCCGCTCAGCGGGGATACTCTGCGGCATCGGCATGCTGAGCGACATGGAGATAGGCCGCTACGACGGCAGTGAGTACGCCAGGAAGACCGAGCCGGAGTCCTGCGAGATACTCTCCCTCCAGGGAAGCGTTTCCATGAAGGAGGGCAGTCCCTTCGTGCATCTCCATGTATCCTACGCCGATCACGATTTCAACGCTGTAGGAGGCCATCTCTTCAAGGGCACAGTTTCCATGACCATTGAACTGGTGGTGGCCCCATGAGTCCCGGGCTTGTGAGAAAGCCCATGGGTGGCGTTTTCTGGCAGATGGATTCATAAAGACTTGACGCGGGCGAAGGGCTTATTATCTTACGCACGCTTTGCGAAGGGGCTGTAGCTCAGTTGGTATGAGCACTTGACTGGCAGTCAAGGGGTCACGGGTTCGACCCCCGTCAGCTCCACCAGAATAACCGCCGCCTGAAATGGCGGCGGTTACCTTTTCCACTACAGTGGCAAGGGGTTGCAACCTGCGGCGGTATTGTCTATCTTACCTGCTCCAAGTTGAGGGAAAAATTCGTAATCACTAATAGATAAGGGTGTTACAGGGAGTAACACTTAGAAAACAGGAGGAAGAAATGACCAAGGCAGATATCGTTGCCAACATTTCAGACGAGACAGGTCTCACCAAGAAGGAAGTTGCCTCTGTGGTCAACACTTCTTCGAGGAAGTAAGAGAAGCTCTCTACAAGCAGGAGCACATCGAAATCCGCGGATTCGGAACATTCAAGGTTGTTGAACGCAACCCCAGAATGGCAAGGAATCCCCACACAAAAGAGCCTGTAGAGGTTCCTAAAAGAAGCGTTCCCTTCTTCAAGTTCTCAAAGACCGTTAAAACAACGGTTGCGAAGGCGGCGAAGTAAATGCCCAACGGAAAAAAGCGTAAGCGCCAGAAGATCTCCACCCACAAGCGCAAGAAGAGGCGTCGCGCCAACAGGCACAAGAAGAAGATCCGTTAGGATTGAACATAGCGGTTTTATCCGATACACATCTCCCGGCAAGGCTCTCCGCCCTGCGGGAGTCGTGTATGAAACCTGCGCCGAAGCGGACCTCATAATACACGCCGGAGACATCGAAGAGCCCGAGGTCCTCTCCGACCTCAGCCGCCTCGCCCCGGTGAAGGCGGTCAGCGGCAACATGGACGGCATGGGAATAACCTCCCGTTTTCCCGACAGGCTCATACTTCAGGCAGAGGGTTTCACCATAGCGGTAGCCCACGGAGGGGGGGACTACCACGGAATACGCCCCAGGCTCAGGGCCATGTTCCAGCCCGCGGAACCGGACATCATCATCCACGGGCACACCCACCGCTTCTCCTGGGAGCAGGACAGAGGGATCTGGTTCCTCAACCCCGGTGCCGTTTCCAATCCCCCGGCCTCCAGAACCATGGCCATCCTAACCCTGAACCAGGGTAAGGAACCCTCCGCAAGAAAGATACGCCTCTGACTTGAACATTTCTGATTAATTCACTATCTTCGGTCTCACATCACTGCGGTGCCCCCGTAGCTCAGCTGGATAGAGCGTCGGCCTCCGGAGCCGGAAGCCTGGGTTCGAATCCCGGCGGGGGTACCACCTGAGATTGGTCCCATCGCCTGTACTGGAAACACCTCAGCTGGGAATCATCTCATTCCAGGTGGTTTCCTAGTAACATTCCTAGCATGAAACTTATTGAGTATCTGAAGCAGGAAGAGGGCAAGACCCTTGAGTTCAAGAGGGACTTGTCTACAAAAGAGCATTCTGAGAACAGTGCTCGACCCGGAGAACTCGAGAATTATCGATCTGCTGATAAAGAATCCGGATGGACTTTCGACTTCAGAGCTTGCGGGTTTTCTGGGAGTTACGGATCGCACCGTAAGAAACAGAATGAGGGTTCTTGTCGAAAGAATGTATGTTGTTCCTGTTGGAACGGGGCCCAGAGATCCATACAGAAAGTACGTTCTTGCTGAAAATTACTGATTTTCAGAGAGCACAGGAAAATGTACTGCGTTGACTTCAGGGGCAAATTCTTCCATTGTCTGGCTGGAGGGGCAGATGAAGCTGAAACTAAGGGTCACGACACACGAGAAGCTTGCTGAAGAGGACAGAACCTACTGGCTTCAGCGGACACCGGCAGAACGGTTAAGTGAAGTGGAAAGACTCAGAATGGAGGCAGGGAAGTTCCTGTATGACTATCCAGCAAGACTTCAGAGAGTTGTTAAGGTTACTAGAAGAGAACGAAGTTGACTACCTGATCATTGGCGGTTATGCCGTTGCCTTCCACGGATACCCGAGGTTCACAAAAGATCTTGATATCTTCTTTCGGAGTTCACCGGAAAACATACAAAGACTGCGAAAAGCGCTCATAGGATTCGGATTCAGCGGCAAGGACATCCCGGAGAATGTGTTTTCCGAGAAGGGTAACATCCTTGTGTTCGGTGTGCCGCCCACAAGGATCGACCTTTTGAATGAGATTGACGGTATCAGCTTCGATGAAGCCTTCGTGAATTCCGTCAAAGGAACTTATGACGGCCTCCAAGCCCGATTCATCGGGTACGAGGAACTGCTCAGGAATAAGAAGGCTTCACCGCGTATTAGCGATAAAGGTGATGTGGATGAGCTGGAGAAACTACACCAGGAAGATTGATTGCAGGACCGGTATAGAGCTGTTTGTCACTATACGGGTTCTGTTTGCATTAGGGGAGGAAGTCACGCCTGCTTCGCCCGTTTATCAGGAAACTCTAAGTGAAGCCACCTCTCCTGCCCATTGAAGAAAATGGTTCAACTTGAAATCATCAGTGGTGCCAACTGAGAAAATCCCACGTAGCAGGGAATGCTTATAAGATCTGAGCCTGCGATGATTGACACACTTCCAGAAATACCTGATTATCTGTTGGTGTGGAGGTAGTCCGTGTATTCATTTATTATGCTATTGATCCTCTTCCTGTTTGATGCGGCATTTGCATTCTCAGCAGTCCAGACCGACTGGTCAGGCGGATACGGGGGAGAGGGCCCTGTTCCATTCTGGTCCAATGAGCTGTACGATATGGAATCAACTGACTACTACAATGTTCCAGGCGAAGTATCCCCTGCAAATCGGGCCAATATCATCATCGCGGGACTCAAACGATTGTATTCAAGCACCGGGGATATAGACATGGACGGTGATGTGGATATTGCGGGAAGGTCGCAGTTTATAGATGGCCTTTTCTGGCTGGAGAACGGTGACCAGGGAAACAGCTGGCAGCAGCATACCATTACGAGCACAGGCAAATACTCATGGTGGCTGAAGCTCTGCGATTTTGACGGCGACTGCGATGATGATCTCCTGGCCAGTTGGGGAGAGTACAATCCAAATGTCGGCGAGATCGTGATCTTCGAGAATACCGGAGGCGAGTTCTGGCCTCGCTGGACCGTTGCGGAGAATGTTCCTGGAACGATGAGCGGTATGGATCCCTTCTGTTACCCCGTGGATATTGATGGAGACGGTCTCATTGATATTGCAGGTGAATACTGGACCGGTGAGCCCCCGGATCACACCCTTCACCTCGCCTGGTGGAAGAATCCGGGCCGAATGGCGCATAACTGGGAAGAATTCACGATCCATACCAGTGATATCTGGCGTGTCGTGGAATCGATGCATGCCGCAGACAGGGACCTGGACGGGGATGCAGATATTGTTCTGAATGTGGATTGTGTTCCCGAGGACAGTACCTTCTGGATAGAACAGGTCGGGGCAAGCTCCTGGATCCCCCACTTTGTTGAAGATGAGCATGTCTATATGCTGGGGTTCTTTGATCTCAACGGTGATTCCTTCCTCGACATTCTGATAAACGAGGGGGATTATATGTACTGGCTTAATGAGACAGAACCAGATACCTGGGAATACACACTCATTGAAGACAGCATTCACACTTCTTCAATGACCTGGGCTGAGGATTTCGACGCCGACGGAGACCTTGACATATACGGCAGCGGATCGGAGCTTGACTGGTGGGAGAACATTGACGGCGCCGGTTCGGAATGGGAAAGGCATCTGCTCCATCCATACGGTAGCTACGGCAACACCAGTCTTTGCGATTTGGATCAGGACGGCTTCAATGACATGGTTCTTTCGGGCTATAGCGATTCTTACTGGATAGAAACCGAACGTTACTCCAGCTTAGCCCTGATCGAATCGCAAATTCTGGATGTCGGTTCATATGTTTACTGGGACAGTATTACCTGGGTTGAAGAACTTCCACCAGGGACCGAGATTTGCCTTCAGGTCAGAACTGGCGTTGACGGAACCACCGAGCCTTTCATGGAAGCATGGTCGGAATGGATCCATGAGCCCGATGATTTGTCCGATTACGTTCCTGATTATCGTCGCTATATTCAGTACAGCGCTCTAATGAAAACTTCCGACCCTGGCGTTAAACCTGTTCTTCAGGAAGTAGCGGTATCGTGGTTCGGGTCAGAAACCGAAGAAACCACATATCCTGTGCAGTCAAGCGGTCTGATATGTATCTCTCCCAATCCTTCCACCCTTCCAGTGATAGAATACAGGATTTCCCGGGATTCCTTCGTGGACATGAAAATATTCGACTTGTTCGGCCGGGTGGTGTTGGATCACAGTTCTGAAATGGAGCGCTCCGGAAATCATGAGATATTTCCAGGGGAGCTGCCTCCTGGCTTATACTTCTGCCGCATGATCTCAGATGGTGTAACCGATGTAAAGAGCTTCGTGGTAATAAAGTAGATATCCTGAGCCGGCTCTAGTCCAGCACTACTGCCCTTTGGAAACTGGTATCCGTGTTTCTATCGTACAGGAAATAGACTCCCGGCGGCATTTCCAGGAAAGCTTCCTCACCCTCTGTCAATGAAATGTCTGAGACAATTCTTCCGGTGATGTCAACGACACGGAGTTCAGCTGAAACCTCACAGATAATGCCGATGCCCCCGATGCAGGGGGATGAGGACAGTCTGATAGAAGCTCTTTCGCTGAATGCAAGGTTAGTTTTCTCCTCAGTATGAACCGGCCAGGAAGTCCTGACGGCGCATACTCCGGGACTGGAGCCATCCATGGCAATGCAGATCAGGGGGGTAGGAAACTGATCTGATTCCAGAAGGCACATGTCCTTGGCGGGGGAAGACGGCAGGGCTATACTGGGCTCGGTTTGAGGATCGGTGAGAGTCAGTAATGGACAATGGATGCTTGCTGCTGTCAGCGCAACAAGCTTCCAGCTCTCAGCGTCCTGAAAAACGCTCAATGCGACTATATCAGAAGGGAGTTCATATGAATCCTCATAGTTGCCCTGGTTTCCCATTATAAGAGTTGCTTCGTTATAGCCCCATGCGATAAGCTCGGGATATGGCCAACCCGGCCCGGAAATATTCGGGATGTATTCAAGGTTCTGGGATATGAAATCTGTTTCTTCAATACTCCAGACAGTGAATCCAACCAGCAGGTTATCAACCCAGAAATCGGGATTCCAGCCGAAGTGGCTTACGGCAAGACATGGTATGGGGAATCCGAGATATCCATAGAGGGAAATAGCATGTTCCGCATCCGTATATTGACCCACCTGTATGACCGTCTCTAACGGAAACACTTCCGCTCATTACGCTTCCACGGTCGATGGACATACCCATCTCTGACCAGCCGTTGCCGTTGACATCCATATCGGTGACCTTCATCCATTCATCCAGTGTTGATATGGGGTATGGGTCACTCCATACAGATTCTCCGTTCTGGCCGTTCAGTCCGTAGAAATAGCACCAGTCGGAGCCGTCGTTGCCCAGAACCAGTACGACAACATCTCCGGGGTTCGGACCTTCTGATTTCTCAAGATAGGCAACTGAGTGTTCCTGGGGCAGAGACCATATGATGCTGCCGTCTGCACCTGAAAACACAGTTATTGCAGGAGTCAAACCAGTTCCCGCGGCTAGATCCTGAATTCCGTCAAGATTCACATCGCCTATATTTCTGAGGCATTCCGTGCGCCAGACTCCGGGAACGCTGTCGTTCTGCCAGAGGATCTCACCGGTAATACCGTCGAGACAGAATACACCTGAAGCACTGTACTCGGAAGAAGCTGTAAAACAGTCCTCTGTTCCGTCTCCGTTTACATCTCCAGCGCATTCAACAGAGATTTGACCCGTTGGAAGTGCGGTCCAGTGGATGTCAAGGGGACCCAGAAACAGGATCATGAAGAAAGCAGCATGAATCATACTCTATTCCTCTCTCCTCGAATATGACAAGGCAGCAGTGCAGATACAACTCCACTTTTCCGAATCAGTTATCCATTAACTCCTGAAGCGGCCCTTCATCGGTTTGCTTCAGTCATCTCAAAAGCACGCAGCGGCACAGGGCGGAGCCCTGCTCGGTATTTATCCGTACCGTGTAGCAGCCGGCGGGCAGGGAGGGGTGCGGTGTCCACATCATATTGCTCCGGCCAGGAGGGAGTATCTCTTCTGTGGGGTTGTTCACCAGTCTGCCTGAAATGTCAAAGATCTCCATGGTTACAGGGGACCCCTCGGGCAGTGAGACGGCGATGTTAAGTGTTCCGGTGAAAGGGTTATTTTCCGCTGAGGCTGTGAAATGCGCCGGTTCCAGCCCCGATACGCCGGCGTTGTAAACCGGGTATTCCACCACATCGGAGATGTTGTCACTGAACCTGAATACTGCCTGGGACCAGTTCCCTGAAGCCAGTGGGTCGATCCCCTCGGCGGTTGTGTAGGTAACGGTGGAGCCGTAATCCAGGGTGAGGGGATACATGGGCCAGGAATCGGTGGAATCGAAAAGGATCTCCATTATCACAGGACAGTTCCCGTCGGGGTCGAAGTAGTCCACTGAAGCGGCGGCGGTGGGGCCTGAGCCGGTGAACCCGGGGTTTGTGAGCTCCGGCAGCTGATTGCTTGCGGGGCTGATGGAGAGTTCCCGGAGGTAAATTCTGCCCCCATCGGTGTTGTCGGCCTCCTGGGGGCCCCCAGAAGTGTGATCCTCTGGGTGAAGGCCGCCACTGCAAGGGTGGGGTCCGAGGGGTCGTACCATGTCTGGAAATAGGGGTCTTCCATGAGGTCGGCCAGCTGGCAGGTCAGCCTGAGGGTATTCGAGGAGGGATATTCCTGAACCTCGATGTCGCCTATCTTCTCAAGGTCTTCCATGCCGGTCCCGGTTACCTTGTAGAGCCCCGGGGTGATTATTCCCGGGGAATCCACCGTGTACATAAGGGCAAAGACCGTGTCGGGGCTGGACTGGGCGGGGTCGGTGATGCCGAAGAGATAGGCGAAGAAGGTTATCCCGGAACTCACAGGGAAGCCTCCTCCTGCATTGGTTATGGATGCGAAGAACTCAGTATCGGTGAAGCTTACCCTGCAGTCCACTATGTCCAGGTGTATGTAGCCGAAGGCCTCATCGCCCTGGGGGTCGGAGCGGAATCTGGTAAGGTCCGGCGGAGGCGGGTTTCCCCGGATGCCGTGGCAACGGGGAAGAGGTCCATTTCACCGGACTGTATCAACCGGAAACCATACCTGCGTGTTCCGACACCGGGCCAGGCACCGTGGCGGTGAAGGTGGAGGGGCCGTCGGGGATGGATGTCATGGCTTCTTCCTCTATTCCGCTTTCACGGAAGAGCAGGAAGTTTTCGGCGTCGGGATTCTCCACCCTCATGACTATGGACTGGTCGGGAAGGAGTGCGCTGTGTCTGATGCTGTTCCAGTACTGGTAACCGGTTGCGTTCATGGCCAGTATGAAAAAGGGGATGAGTGTTCCTTTCATGGCTTCCTCCTAGAATCTGAGCCCGAAAACAACCGAATGACTCTGGTTCTTCAGGGGCACGGGATCGTTCTCTATAAGGATCTGCTCGTCACCGAAGGGCACATAGGCATAGGTGGGCATATAGAGAGTGTTCCAGCCCATCATGAACCGGTATTCCGCCAGAAGGGGCGCACCTGCAAGGGAGAACTCAACCCCTGTTCCGTAGACCATGGCGAAATCGAACATGTCCACCTCGGACATGTCATCGTCCGCCGACAGGGGCACCGATCCGTTCCGTCGTCGAGGGTTCCCCGGAGTGTGTACCGGTCATTTATCTTCAGGGACATGGCGGTGCCGGCAAGGGTGTAGAGCTGAGAGCCTCGCCCTGCCAAAGGGCGAAACGGGTAAGCACCGGTATGTCCAGATAATCCATCTCATAGGTGACTGCCAGGGTGGTGGGGATCTCAAGTATCTCCACGCCGATGTCCTGGCTTGAGCCCCTCTGGCCATAGAAGAGCTCCTGCTGCATGCTGAACCTGGGGGTGACCGGCCAGTTGACGAAGACTCCACCGGCAAGTCCGGTTCTGAAGCTGCTGGAAACGGTGTATTCGGAGTTCCTTTCTTCGGTGCCCACATGCTGGGTAACCGTTCCGCCCAGCTTCACACCGAAGGAAACATCGGACCAGGTGCCTGCGCTCCCCTGTTCCGGCAGTGCGAATAGAAGTAATGGAAGGGCAAGGAGTTTCAGTGCGGCGATTTCCGGCTTGCTCTTTCTTCTGTGGTCCTTCAGGGGTGTCTCCTCGCTTTGACCTTGTGTTGCATGACGTGACAGTAACGTTTTTTCAATATAGACCTGCTCACCGCACCGGTCAACGAGGTTTCCATCCCTGGTGATTCAGCAATTCTGTCCGGGTAGTTCCATCATTTTCAGGAGTAAAGAGTTCATGTGTCCATCGTATTGACCATGGATACGGTGAAGAGTATAAATGCATTCGAGAGCTCAAAAACAGAAAGGATGTCAGAATGCAGTTTATTCTTATGGCCCTTTGTCTCATGGGGGTCTCCCCGGATGGCAATGTCAACGACGGAGTCATCAGCAACTGGAGCCCGGTTGACGCTGCCATCGAGTTCACGGTTCTTGAGACCTGGAACATCGACTGGTCGGCGAACTGCCTCGGTCTTACCACATGGGAGAGCGGATCCACGGTTAACATCGTTTCTCCAGCAGCACCGGCAACGAGCTGAACAGCCTCGACCCCTCAACCGGTGGGTCAGCCGGCGCTATTCCCAAGCCTTCAGGTTCCCTTAACGGCTTCGGCGTTGCCTACAACGAAAGCCTCACCACACCCATCTGGCACATCAACAGCTGGCAGGTAGGCGACCTCTTCTACACTGAAGACCAGTTCTCCACCTGGCAGACCATGGCCAACCCCTGCGGCACAGGCGGCCGTGGAATGTCCTTCGACGGCGAGGCTTACTGGCAGAACAACTCCACCTCCCTGGTTCGCTTCATCCCCGGTGGATCCTCACAGACCTTCACCAGCATGGCTCCCTCGCAGATTTCAGGCATTGCCGTTGTCCCCGGTCCCACCGACGACACCCATGTCATGGTCACCACCTACAACGACAACGTTTCATCCTCTACTCCTACGACGGTTCCTCGATGACCCAGGTCGCCACCGGCGTTAGCCCGGCCGGCCTTGGCAACACCAACAGACTTGGTCTGTCATGGTGCGAGTCCCGGTCATCGCTCTTCTTCAGCTATGCCGTCTCAGGCGGTTACGAGATCGCCGAGCTGGAGTTCGATGTTGTATCCCTCACCAGGGACACCTGGGCCGGGATCAAGACAAGCTTCTAGGATTCCCGTAATATGAAGAAGGGGGCGGTCTGACCGCCCCCTTCACTG
>LQAI01000043.1_pt1 | contig 89042 bp, 131 predicted proteins | sample 1535821 | NCBI WGS metagenome assembly LQAI01 (sample SAMN04331586, study PRJNA305678) | bioreactor metagenome | isolation source: bioreactor_5 inoculated with Wadden Sea sediment 1st replicate of a... | place: Germany:Bremen
TAAAAAATTTTAAAAAAATTTAAAAATGGGTGACTCCGCTGCCCGGAAAAAATCATTGCCTTGAAAAGCTCGTGCAGGTATAGTTATTAAGCATGGAGTAACACGGTAACAGATAAAAATAAGGATTCAACCATGAAGCGACCGATTGATAATTTTTGGCAGTTGAAACTTGATGAAGTCAAGGAAGCCCTTGAAAAGAACCGGTTTGAGGTGTTTGTTGCAGGATCTGCAGTTGATGCTAAAGATCTGGCCCTGAATCAAATCATTCCGTCTCTGGACATCAAAACCGTTTCATGGGGGGGGTCCATGTCGTTTGTGGCCACAGGCTTGTTTCATGCATTAATGGATCGCAAGGATCTGGAGATCATCAACACCTTTGACAAAACCCTGTCTTTTGAAGAAATGATGGAAACGCGGCGAAAGTCTCTGTTGACAGATCTGTTCATCACTGGCACCAATGCCCTGACCGAAGCGGGGCAACTGGTGAATTTGGACATGATCGGCAACAGGGTGGGAGCCATGATGTGGGGCCCGAAATATGTGCTGTTGATCATCGGACGAAACAAACTGTGTGCCGATCTGGAAGATGCCATGTTCCGGATCAAAAATTATGCGGCTCCGGTGAACACCATGAATTTGGATAAAAAGACGCCTTGTGCCGCCACGGGTGTGTGCCAGGACTGCGCCAGTCCCGACCGGATCTGTAACTACTGGACCATTATCGAGAAATCCTTTGTGAAGCACCGGATTAAAATCATTTTGGTCAACGAAGACTTAGGGTTTTAATCATGCAGACCATCGCGGTGTTTCAACAAAATGGTTCTGCAGAAACCAAGATCAAGGGCATCCGGGAGTTCGGGGGCAACCGGTTTGATATCAAAGTGTTTGATGTGGAACCGGATCTGCCCCCGGTGCTGGATGATACCTCTCCATACCTGCCGGAACGGATCGATGCGGATCTGGTTCTGGACTATCTCAAACATTATGATTTGTCCGAAGATTTGAGCCGGTTGTGTGAGAAACAGGGGTTCCCATGGTTTCATCCGGCAAAAACTTCAGTGCGGCCATGCATTCTGCCCTCCTATCTGCTGTGCATTGCGGGAAAGCGGTTCTCTGGGAGACTATGGCAGGCTGTTCGGTATGCCCCGGATCACGGTGGAACTGGATGATGACCGGATCGAGCGTATCCTTGTGCATCGGGGCGCGCCTGCGGTGCCACCTGGTTAGCCGCTCAAAAGGTCAGGGGGCTGACCCTGGAAAAGGCCATGACCCGGTTCGGACTGGAGGTCCAGTTCTTCTGCTCCGCCAATCCGGCCGGATGGGATCCGCTCTGGGGCAAAAGCCCGGTTCATCTGGCAGCAGATGTTCACACGGCCGCGTTAAAGACCAGCCTGAGAAAAAATCGCGTATTCCCTAATACCTGATTTCAAACCCGATGAAATCGATCTGTGCCGGCGGGGGGCCCTCAATGACCTGGATTACCCGGGCAGCGGGGGGACCATGGCGGCACCAATCCACCATCCGGGCCACGGCTTCGGCAGTTCCCTGGAAGACCGCTTCCACCGATCCGTTGGCCAGGTTTTTCACATATCCGGTCACTTTTGCTGTCTGAGCCGCTTTCTGGGTTTCCAGGCGATAGTAAACCCCCTGGACCTTTCCGGAAATCGTCACTTTTTTGGTAACCGTGTCTGACATGTTGCCTCCTGCTTTAGGTGATCTGGTTGTCAACGGACGCAACACGGCTGGTGTCACCATATCCCGGCCGAATTTTTCATAGATGCAGTCCATGGCCCGGTCCACAGACTCCCACTGTTTTTTGATTCATGATCCGGCAATGACACCAGGTCCAGTTGAACCGGCTCATTTTGCGCATGCAGATGGGAGACTCCCACGCCCAGAAGGCGAATGGGCTTGGAATTGTTCACCTTCCCGAACAGGTCCCGGGCCTGGGAAAAAATCGCTTCGGTCGAACCGGTCCGGTTCTGAAGCTTGCGCGTCCGGGTGATCTGGGTAAAGTCGGAAAACTTGATTTTGATGAACACGCTTTCACTTGTCAGCTGTTTCTGTCTCAATTCCCGTCCCACCCGGCCGGCCAGAGACAACAGAATCCTTTGGGCCGCACCGGCATCTGAAATGTCCTTTTCCAGGGTAATCTCGTTTGAAATGGATTTTCGGGTCGTTTCGGTCCGGACCGGGTCATTATCGATGCCTCGGCTAAGCTCGAACAGCCGGTGACCGAACTTGCCGAATTTCCGGGTCAGTAAAGAAAGACCGAACCGCTGGATATCTCCGAGCGTCTGAATATTGAGTTCGGTCATCCGGGCCATGGCCTGTTTTCCCACGCCCGGGACCTTGCGGATGGGCAGGGTCAGGATCATTTGAGGCATCTGTTCTCTGGTAATAAAGGTGAGCCCGTCCGGCTTGTTCATGTCGGAAGCGATTTTGGCCAGGAATTTCACTGGCGCGATACCGATGGAGCAGGTCAGGGACAGGTCGTTAAAGATAAGGTGCTTTATTTTTCGGGCGATGACCTGGGGCGGGCCGAACAGGGTGGTACAGCCGGTCACATCGGCATAGGCTTCATCAATAGACACCGGTTCCATCATCGGCGTGAACCGGGAAACGATCTCCATGATTTTTCGGGAAGCGGCCGTATATTTTGCCCGGCTTCCCGGTACCACCACCAGATGAGGGCAGCGCTGCCTGGCCTGGAAAAGGGGCATGGCCGAGTGGATCCCGAACCGCCTGGCTTCGTAGCTGGCCGTGGACACCACGGCCCGGGGTGAGTCGCCGCACACCACGATGGGCCGGTGTCTCAGTTCGGGGTTGTCCCGCTGTTCCACCGCTGCAAAAAACGCGTCCATGTCAATGTGCAGGATCATGGATGGGTATCCTGTCTGAATCCGGGTTTCACAATTTTCGTTCGTACGTTCATACCATAGGCCCTGTCACGGCAACGTGTCAAGATATGAAAGCCGGATGCCAAGGGGAAAAACAGGAGTTGTCATACCGTACTGACTTCTGGTATGGTTTCTGCGTGAATGGCAGGGACGGGGAAATCACTGGTATCGACGGGTTCAGATGGAGGGATATGCCGTTTTTAAAACTATTGTGCGGGCTGTTGCTTTTTTGCGGGATCCTGGCCGGATGTTCGGATAACCGGGAAACACCGGAAATCGAAAAAACCGCAGCATCCGGTCTGACTGAAGACGAAAAAAACCGTCGGCACGGGTGTATGCGGCCCTGCCGGAAAAGATTGACTGGCTGACCAATGACACGGATCCGGTGTTTGCTTCGCCGGATGCGCGCAAAGGCGGATTGTTCCGTGCAGCCCTGCTCAGTTTTCCCATGACTTTCCGGGTGGTGGGACCCGATTCCAACGGCAGTTTCCGTTCCGCAATTCTGGACAATCAGCTGTCTTTGATCAATATTCATCCCAACACCGGCAACATCATTGCTGAGCTGGCCACCCACTGGGCGTTCGATCCGGACAAAAAAACCATGTATTTCAAGCTGGACAGAGATGCCAGATGGTCGGACGGCAAACCGGTCACCGGATGGGATTATGCCTATACCCTGACCTTTATGCGGTCTGAACATATTATCGCACCCTGGTACAATGATTACTATTCACGGGAGATTGAAAAAGTCATGGTGTTTGACGATTACACCATCGGTGTGAAAAGCACCAAGGCGGTGCCGGACCTGCATCTGAAGCTGGGCATCAGCCCCATACCCGAGCATTTTTTCCATCCTCTGAAAAAAGATTTTACCTCCGAGTACAACTGGGCCGTGGTGCCCAATACCGGGCCTTACCAGATTTCTGAATTCAAAAAGGGCGCTATATCCGGTTTGCCCGCAAAAAGGACTGGTGGGCAAAAGACCGGCGCTATTTCAGACACCGGTTCAATGTGGACACGGTTCAGTTTACCGTAATCCGGGATTTCAATCTGCAGTGGGAATATTTCAAGAAAGGGGAGCTGGAAACCTTTGGCCTGGTCCAGCCCAAATACTGGTACGACAAATCCCGGACCCGGGTGATCGACAACGGATATGTCCACCGGATCTGGTTTTTCAATGACCTGCCCCGGCCCAGCCATGGCATGTGGCTCAATCTTGACAGACCGGTGTTTTCCGACCGCTACCGCCGCATGGCGTTTGCTCATGCCATGAACATCAACAAGGTGATCGAAAAAGTGCTGCGGGGCGATTATTTCCGGCTGGCCCAGCCGTTTTTCGGATATGGGGAATATACCGACATCACCATTATTCCCCTGGCCTATAATGTGGACAAAGTGCAGTCCTTGATGACAGGACAGGGATGGCATCGGGGAGAGGACGGGATTTGGTCCCGGGAGGGGCAGCGGTTTTCCGTCACCGTCACCTACGGGTATGAGGATCACATGCCTCAGCTGGTGGTGCTCAAGGAAGAGGCTCGCAAAGCCGGCATCGAGTTGAAACTGGAAAAACTGGACCCGTCTGCCATGTTCAAGAAGTTTCTGGAAAAACAGCATGACGTGGCCTGGATGGGATGGAGCACCAGTATGCGGCCGTCCTACTGGGAGGGATGGCATTCGGACAACGCCCACAAGCCCCAGACCAACAATATCACCAATACCGATGATCCGGAGCTGGATGCCCTGATCGAGCGGTACCGGGAAAGCCTGGAGGAAGACGAACGCACCCGGCTGTCCAAAGCCATACAGAACAAAATCCATGAGGTGTGTGCCTATGTACCTACATTCATGGTGCCGTACGTGCGGTCCGCTTTCTGGCGATGGCTGAAACTGCCCGAATTTCACGGCACCCGCATGTCTGACAGCCTGTTTGATCCGTTTTCATCCACTGTGGGCGGCTTTTCTGGATGGATCCGGACCTGTATGAGGACACAGTTCCCGCCATGAAACAGGGACTCTCCCTGCCGCCGGTCACCATTCTGGATACCCGGTTCCAGGTGACAGGAGAACCGATGTGACAACACAAATTTTGCTGGGCATCAACGATCTGGTGGTGGAATTTGCCACGGAACAGGGGCGGGTGAGGGGGGTGGACCATGTCAGCCTTGAACTGGAAAACGGGCGGATTCTGGGAATCGCCGGAGAATCCGGGTGTGGTAAAAGTGTGACTGCGTTGAGTATCATGAGGCTGTTGCCCAAACCGGTGTCAAAGATTGCCAAAGGCAGAATTCTGTACCAGGGGCAGGATCTGCTGACCCTGCCGGTTCAGGAGATGCAGAAGATCCGGGGCCGGAAAATCGCCATGATTTTCAGGAGCCCATGACCGCCCTGAACCCGGTGCATACGGCCGGCCGGCAGATGAAAGAGGTGTTTTCCCTGCATTTTCCGGAAATGACGTCGGACCGCAGACATGCCAGGGTCATGGAGATGCTTGACCGGGTGGGTATTCCGGATCCGGGCCGGGTCATGGATAAATATCCTCACCAACTTTCCGGAGGGATCCGCCAGCGGGTGATGATCGCCATGGCCCTGAGCTGTGAACCGGATATCCTGATTGCTGACGAACCCACCACCGCCCTGGATGTAACCATTCAGGCACAGATTCTGGACCTGATCAAGGAGTTACAGAAAAGATCGGGCATGTCGATTATCCTTATTACCCATGATTTGGGCGTGATCGCGGAAAACTGTGATCAAGTGGCGGTCATGTATGCCGGACAGATTGTGGAAGCCGGGGATGTCCGCGCCCTTTTCAAGCGTCCACTTCATCCCTATACCAAAGGACTGCTTGTTTCGATTCCTTCACTGAGCAAACGCAGAAAAACCCGGTTGCCAACCATTGCCGGCAGTGTTCCGGATTTGGCCCATATGCCTGACGGTTGCCGGTTTGCAGACAGATGCCCGGAAGTCGTCGATATATGTCGACGACAGACGCCGTTATTGAGATTTGCAGGAAAAGGGCGGACAGCCGCCTGCCATCTGGTGCCGGATAATTCAGGCCAAAAAAGAACTGAATAAAAAAAAATCCTTGATTTTTGGGACAAACCGAATAATATACAGTGAAAGCCGGGATAGTAAAGGCTTTGCAGTTTCGTTCTAAAGGCAAGACCCGTTCATTCCAATGGTTCGTCCTGAAGTTTGAAACTACCCCAAATTTTTACCTAAAGTAAGGAGAAAGTTGTAATGGCAAATGGGATTGTAAAATGGTTTAATGATGCAAAAGGGTATGGATTTATCGAACAGGAAGACGGGCCTGACGTTTTTGTACATCATACAGGGATCAGCGCCACCGGTTTTAGGTCCCTGAACGAGGGAGACCGGGTGACCTTTGATATTGAAGATGGTCAGAAAGGTCCCGCTGCAGTCAACGTTGTCGTACAATAGTTTGTTTGTGATTTGAATTTTATAAGGGTTTTGCACTGAAGCATGATGTAAAGCCCTTTTGTTTTACCCCGGTATAGGAAGGATGGCATGGCAATCCTGGAAGTCAGCCGGCTCAAGAAGTATTTTCCCGTGCGGGGGGGTGTGTTTCTCAGACGAACCGGCTGGGTCCACGCAGTGGATGATGTCTCCTTTTCTGTGGAAAAATCAGAGACATTCGGTCTGGTGGGGGAGTCCGGTTGTGGCAAAACCACACTGGGAAGATGTATCATGGGTTGTACGACCCACTGAAGGGAGGTGTCCGTCCGTGGGAAATCCTTGTCCGGCCTGACCGCTTTTCAGAAAAAGATCTATCCTCCCATCTACAGATGATCTTTCAGGATCCGTTTGAATCACTGGATCCCCGGCAGACGGTTCAACAGATTCTGGAAGAAAAATACAGAATTCATGGATACCGTTCAGCCAATCTGACCGGAGAAATCCGACAACTGCTGTCTCGTGTCGGTCTCTCGAAAGACAGCCTGTCTAAATATCCCCATGAGTTTTCAGGCGGACAACGCCAGCGCATCGGAATTGCAAGGGCTGTGAGCATGGATCCCAAGATCATCATCTGTGATGAACCGGTGTCCGCTCTGGATGTGTCCGTCCAGTCTAAAATCCTGAACCTGCTGCTGGATCTGCAGCAAACCCTGGGGCTGACCTATGTGTTTATCTCCCATGACCTTTCCGTGGTCCGGCACATGGCAGACAAAATCGCGGTGATGTACCTGGGCTGCATTGTGGAGATGGGGGATGCCAGGGATATCTATGAAACACCCCGACACCCCTATACCCGGGCATTGCTTTCCGCGGTGCCGGTTCCGGACCCTGAAACAGAGCGGCACCGGATTATTCTCAAAGGTGAGATCCCTTCCGTGGAAAATCCCCCTTCAGGGTGCCGGTTTCACACCCGATGCCCCCATGCAGAAGTGGTCTGCTTCCAGAAAATACCGCCATTGTATCCAAGGAGAAAGGCAGGCAGTCATGTGGCGGCCTGTCATTTTTTCTAATCAGGATGAACCACTCATCTTTTCAGAGTTTCGAAAAAAACGGGTCGGTTTGCCGGCTTTGGTGTTGCGCAAAACACGCTTCAATGATAGTCTTCCTACTCACCTAAATGCAAAAAAATAATTCAAATTGAGAAAAATGAGGAACGACCCATGATTAGAAAAATCCTTGTATGGTTGACAGGGATCTGTATTTTAGGTTTACCCGCAGGCGTGTCAGCAGCTCAGGAAATTGTGGATCGAATTGTTGCGGTGGTCAACGATGATATCATTACCCTGTCGCAGCTGCACAAGGTGGTTCAGCCTTATCTCAAACAGGTGTCGGAGTCCCAGCGAACCGAGGTGGATAAGAAGAAGTTGGTCGAAACAATTGAAAGCGACATGCTTAAGACCCTGATCAGCCGGACCCTGACCAAACAGGAAGCGGTCCGGCAACAGATCTCGGTTTCGGATGAAGATGTGAACGCCGCCATTGAAAACTTCAAAAAGCAGAACGGACTGGATCAGGAAGGACTGGAACAGGCCCTTGCCGCAGACGGTATGTCCGTGGACAAATACCGGGAACGTGTCCGAGAAGATATGATTCAGACATTGCTGATCAATCGGGTCATCCGGTCCCGGATCATTGTGACCCAGGCGGATGTCGAAGCGTATTATCATGCCCACCCGGAAAAATTCAAAGGGGATGAAAAATACTACCTTCGAAACATTCTTGTGGCGACGGAATCAGAGGCGCAGCAGGTGTTGTCCAGGCTTGATCAGGGCCTTTCCTTTCCCGAGGCGGCCCGGCAATTTTCCTTGGCCCCCAACGCCGATGAGGGCGGAGATCTGGGCGTATTTGATATCCATACATTCAATGATACCATCAAAGCGGCGGTTCAGCCGTTGAAACAAGGAGAATATTCTAAAGTTGTGTCAACCCAGCAGGGATTTCAGATTATTTACGTGGAAGAAATTCAATCGGCTGGAAAGACTTTGGATCAGGCCAGAGAAGAAATCCAAGAGATCCTGTACCAGGAAGAGGGGGAAGAGAAATTCTCCATATGGATCGAATCATTGAAGAAAAATGCCCACATCAAGATCATGTTGTAATGGAACATGCTGGATTTTGAAACAGAGGCGATTCTCCTGCGCCGTATCGAGTATGGGGATCATGATGTGATCATCACGTTCATGACCAAAGACAGAGGCAAGATCACGGTCATGGCCAGGAATGCAAAAAAGAGCGTCAGACGATTTTCCGGATCCCTGGATCTGTTTTCCTTTAACCATATTCAGTGCCGGTTTCCCAAGAAAAAAAGACGCGATGATCACCCTGGTGCAGACCGAATTGGAAAACGGGTTTGCCAACATTCGGTATGATGTGTATAAAACCGCCTATGCCAGTTACTGGATGGAAATGGTTCATCTGTGGCTGGAAGAGGGCAAGGCCCAGCCGGACGTATATCACCTGCTACTGTTTTCTCTGGATATGCTGGATCGGTCCGAAATGCCCATAGAGGTGTTAAGCCTGCTGTTTCAGATCCGGTTCATAAGTGTGTCCGGGTTTTCTCCCGGCATCGAAAAGTGCGGCACCTGCCGGGTTCATCTGGACCAAATTCCGGAAAAGATGCTGCGGTTTGATTTCAAGGAAGGCAATATCGTGTGCCCCAGGTGCCGGGTAAACGGGTCCAGGTATGGACTGACTGTTTCCAAGGGGACTTTGAAGCAGTTGGTCTGGATGAACAATACGGATGTGGGAAAAGCGGAGCGGATCAAGTTTTCCGGTGCGGCGGTCAAAGAGGGCCAGATTCTGCTGGAATCGTTTATCGCGTTTCACATGGCCAGGGAATTCAAAACATTGACATTTTTGAAGCGATTGAGAAACGACACATGGATGTAAGTCGGATCTTGGAACATAATCCTGTCAAAGTGTCGGTGCCTTGCAGGGTGGATGTCGGCGGCACTCTGGATATCTCTACTTTTTATCTGCCCCTGGCCCATCTCAACCCGGTGGGATTTAATATGGCGATGGATCTGCGGACCTGTGTGACGCTGTTTCCTTATCGATCAGGCAGAATCAAAATATCATCCAGAGGATTTGACACTGCGGAATTCGACCGGGGAACGGCGCCGTTTGATCATCCCATGGGGCTGATGTTTGCATGTGCCCAGTATTTTAACGCCCATGGGGTTCATATCCACATCGATTCCGCATCCCCGCCCCGAAGCGCATTGGGAGGGTCTTCTTCTGCGGCTGTGGCTATTCTGGCTGCATTTCACACCGTTTTGGCCACCCCGGTGGATCCGGCCCGGATTGCATGGCTGGCCCATTACATTGAATCCAGTGTGGCCGGGGTTCCCTGCGGGGTTCAGGACCAGGCGGCTGCCGCATTTGGCGGTGCCCATCTGTGGGAATGGAAAATGGGACATACTAGTCCTGTGTTCGACCGGTTTCCGGTATTTGATTCGCAAGCTGACCGTGAGGGGTTTATGCCCCATATGCGGGTGGCTTACTGCGGTATCCCCCATGTGTCAAAAGATATTAACAAACGGTGGGTCAACGGGTTTGTCAAGGGAAGCAACCGAACGGATTTTGCCCGGATCATCGATCTGACCCGCTCGTTTTACACGGCTTTAAAAAACAAATCGTATAACAGTGCGGCGGACCTGATGATTCGAGAAACCCGGCTTCGGCTGAAAATGACGCCGGATGTGCTGGATGATACCGGGAAAAAACTGTTCGATGAGGCTTGTGTGCATCGCTGCGGAGCCCGGTTTACCGGCGCTGGCGGGGGGGGATGCCTTTGGGCTGTGGGCGGACAAAAAGAAATCGTTTCACTGTCGGAATCATGGCTGGACATACTGGATGCGGTGCCGGATGCAAAATTACTGGATACCCGCATTGATCCGGACGGAATTTTGATTTCAAGAGCCGGACAGGAAATCTGTACCATTGAAAAAAAGAAATAAAGGAGAAATCATATGCCGGGTTATGACCCAGAAAAAGATAAAAAAATGAAAAGAGTGGAAAAACGATGAAACCGGATTGTTGGTGTCCATCCAGCAATATGGAGACGGCGAGCCTAAACTGCAGATCGGTCCCAGAATCCTGAAAAAAAAGACGGCTCAGACCGGGCGCCTTCTAAAGCAGGCCGCCTGTCTGTGGAAGATGTCATGTGGCTGTATGACATTATCGATGAGGTAAAAGATGAGTTGTCCGACCTGGTTGGACCTGAGTGAAGATTCCCTGGTACCGCCCCTGGGAACCGGGAAGGCCCCGTCTCTGGGGCCGGTAGCAGTCATGATATCCACGGCAGCGGATTTGAAACTGATTCAGCCGATCATGAATGCCGCATCTGATCAGGAGGTGCCGTTTTTCGTCAGCCGCCTGATCACGGATTCGAAGGGGATCAGTGTGGCCGGTCCATTTGTGGGGTCTCCCTATGCCGCCATGATGATGGAATCATTGATTGCCAGAGGCGCAAAACGCATTCTGGTTCTGGGGTGGTGCGGAAGCCTGAGGCCGGATATCCAGGTGGGAGATCTGATCGTGCCGGATCTGGGCTGGTGGATGAAGGGACTTCCAGACATTATGCCTCCCTTGATCCGGTCACGCAGCAGACGTTTCCCCATACGGATCTGACTGGAAAACTCTCGGACAGTCTTGAAGTCCGGGGCTTGACCTGTGTTCAGGCCCGGTATGGACCACAGATGCCATTTATCGGGAGACACCAAAAAAGTCGCCTGGTTCAAGGAGCAGGGCGCGGTTGCCGTGGAAATGGAATGTTCGGCCCTGTTTTCCGTGGCGTCATTTCGACATGTTGATGTGGCGGCCCTGCTGGTGGTATCTGACAGCCTGGCCGCCGGAAGCTGGGATCCGGGGTTTCGGCATTCCCGGTTCAAGTCCGCCCGGAAAGAAGCCTGCGACGTCATCCTGAAGGTTGCAAGGGATCTGGCAGAGGCCGAATTCCGCCCGGAACAAGGAGGACAAACATAAAAGAGGCCGGTGATGAAAGCGTACATCAAACATCGGGTCAAACAGCTTCAGCAGTCGTTGAACGATCACAATTATTATTACCATGTGCTGGATGATCCCAGAATTTCCGATGCCGAATATGACCGGCTTATGCAGGAACTAATCCGGCTGGAAACGGAGAATCCTGGACTGAAAACTCCGGATTCCCCCACCCAGCGGGTGGGAGGACCGCCTCTTCCGGCGTTTGACCATGCACCGCATACCCTTCCCATGCTCAGCCTGGACAACGCGTTCTCCGATCAGGACATCTTGGCGTTTCATGCCAGGGTTATCAAAAAATCGGCAGCCAGGATATCTGTTACACGGTCGAACCCAAGCTGGACGGGGTGGCTGTTGAACTGCGGTATGAAACGGGTTCCTGGTCCAGGCGGTCACCCGGGGGGACGGGGTCGTGGGAGAGGTGGTGACAGACAATGTGCGCACCATCCGAACGGTGCCTCTGGGATTGAGAGGGGATGGTGTTCCCTGCCCGGATCTGCTGGAGGTCCGGGGTGAGGTGTACATCTCCCGGGAGGCGTTCCAGAACCTGAACTGTCAGCGGGAGAGCCGGGGTGAGCCGGTGTTTGCCAACCCCAGAAATGCGGCAGCCGGGTCCCTGCGGCAACTGGACTCCACAGTCACAGCTTCCCGTCCTCTGGACCTGTTTGCCTATGGCCGGGGCCGGATCGAAGGACTGGCATTCGATTCCCAGTCCGAATTCCTGAGTGCCCTTACCGAACTGGGGTTTCCGGTCAACCCCCTGGTGAAAAAACAGGTTTCCATTGATCAGGCTTTGGCGTTTTACCGGGAGTTGATCAAAATCCGGCCGGATCTGCCCTTTGAGATCGACGGCATGGTGATCAAGGTGGACCGCATGGACTTTCAGCAAGTACTGGGGGAAAAGATCAAGAGTCCGCGATGGGCCATTGCCTATAAATTTGCGGCCGTCGAAAAATTACCCGGATCCGGGATATTGTGGTTCAGGTGGGCCGCACCGGGACCCTGACGCCGGTGGCAGTGCTGGAACCGGTACCTGTGGGCGGGGTGACCGTGTCCCGGGCCACCCTGCACAACATGGATGAGATCCGGAAAAAGATATCCGCATCGGGGACAATGCGTTGATCACCCGGGCCGGGGATGTGATTCCCAAAGTGGTCAGCATCCTGCCGGCTGACCGCACCGGCAAAGAAAAAATGTTTGACATGCCTACCCACTGTCCGGTGTGCTGTTCGCTTGTTCGGCGCCTGGCAGGGGAGGCGGCCGTCAAATGCGTCAACGCGGACTGTCCGGCTCAGCTGAAGGAGCGAATCCGCCATTTTGTTTCCAAAAAGGGATTTGATATCGAGGGATTGGGGAAAAAACAGGTGGAACAGCTGGTGGATCAAAAGCTGCTCTTCTCATTTGCTGATCTGTTCCTGTTAACGCAGGAACAGCTGATGCCACTGGACCGGATGGCGGAAAAGTCCGCGCACAATCTGATTTCAGCCATTGACCGGGCCCGGCAGATTTCTTTTCATCAGTTCATTTTTGCGCTGGGGATCCATCACACCGGCGAACACGCGGCTCGGCTTCTGGCCCGGACCTTTGACACGCTGGCAGATCTCATGGCCGCCTCCAAAGAAGACCTGGAGGCCATTCACGGTCTGGGGGTCATCACAGCTGAGGCCATTGCCGGATTTTTTGCCAGTCCTGAAAACCGGGCGCTGGTCACACGGCTGATGGACAGCGGTGTGTGCATAGTCAATTCTCCGCCCGAACCTTTGGAACAAAGAGACCATGTGTTTGCCGGCAAAACTCTGGTGCTCACCGGTACCCTGACCGCCATGCCCCGGTCTGAGGCCAAACAGAGACTGCTGGCGTTAGGCGCGAAGGTGACCGGCAGTGTGTCGAAAAGGACCGATTACCTGGTGGCGGGAGCCGATGCCGGATCCAAACTGGCCCGGGCAAAGGATCTGGATGTACCTGTGCTGGACGAAGAACGGTTCATGGCCATGCTGGAGTCCTGATCAATCCGCTTCATCTAACAGGACAACTTGGTTACCCCCGCCATGTTTGGCCTGGTACAGGGCTTTGTCAGCCCGGGCCATCACCGTATCCATGGTGTTGCCTGCCACATAACCGGTCACACCGCAGGAAATTGACATTTGAAATGTGTTGGCATGAGGGTGTCCGTCTGAAAATCATGGGCTTGAACCTCCTCTAAATCCGGCGGGCGATTGAAACCGCCTGATCCGTTTTTCCCAGAGTGAGAATGACGAATTCATCTCCTCCCCACCGGACCAGCATGTCATTGTCCCGAATGGCGGCGGCGGCAATGCCGGCAATGCCTTTTATGACCCGATCTCCGGCCAGGTGGCCCCGGGTATCGTTGAGTTTTTTCAGACGGTCAATGTCAAACAGAACAATACTCAGGTCCATGGACTTTCGGCGGTTGCCCTCCGTATGAAAATGGAACCGGCGCTCAAATTCCCGCCGGTTGTAGGCATGGGTCATCTTGTCCGTGGTAGCCATGACTTCCAGCTGACGTTGAAAATAATTGATCATCAGAATGGCAAACAAAATGGTGATCAGTGTGATGCCCAAACCGATGAAAAAGTTCTGAACAAACGTGGTCTGAATCGATTTGAGCGCCAGGGTTTCATCCTGCTCCACCAGCAGGTACCAGTCCAGTTCCTCCACGAACCGGCTGGTCAGCAGGATGTGGTTGCCGTGGGCATCATATTCGAAAAATGCCGGCTGCGTTCCGGCGGCCATAATGTCATGGGCGATTTCTCCCAGCCCCGGCTCTTCAAAAATAGAAGTGGTCAGGATCTTGGATTGATCGGTATGGACCTGGATGATGCCGTCCGGACCGGCCATGTAGATCGTTCGGTCATACCTGTCCTTGTAATCATTCAGAAGCGATGCCACCCGGTCAAAATTGAGGCCCACCCCCACTACCCCCAAAAATTGGCCGTCATCTGACATGAGGCGGTGATTGATGAAAATAGTCAGGTAATTCTGTTCCGCTTCATTGGTGTCCACAACCAGATCATATGCTGTATTTTTTTCTTTGAACCGGTAATACCAGACATCATGGTCGTTATTCGGATGAATCTGTTTGAGTATGCCCTTGAAGTGATAATAGTTTTTCGTGATATCTGATACGAAAAAGAAGAGAAAAATCCGTATTTTTTCCGAATTTCCGTCAGATATCGAATGATTTGAGCTGGTTGATTTTCCCCGGTTTTTACCCAGTCTTTGAGAAACGTGTCATTGGCCATCAGTGAAGAAACAAAAATGGGCCTGGCCAGATCCCGCAGGATTTCCGAATAGATATTGTCCCTGGCCAGCGGCAGGCTGTTTTCTATAATGGAAGAATGAATCTGGCGCTTGGATGCCCGGTAGGAAATGACATTGGTGATGAAAAAACCGGACAGCAGGATCAGTGTCAGTACCAGAATCAATCGGGTGCGAATGGTAAAAAAAAACATGGTTGCTTTTTAATATGTCTCGTTTAAATAGGTCAGAGGAATGAACATGTCTGTTAAAACTCTCTTGTTTTTGCTAGTTAGATGCCCAGGCTGAGCAAGCGTCAACCCGCTGAAATAACCTTATAACCGCTATTTGAGTCAAATGCAAACATCAGGGGTATTTTTTGGGTTTTGGATAGAGACACCTATAGATCAAATAAAAATGGCTGATCGCTGAAAAGAGTGGTATGGTTAAATGATTAAACGAAGTCGGATAATGTGGTGAAGATGGGTTTGACAAGATCAAAGTGACAACATTTCAATTGGTTGAAGGACAGGTGTTATGAAAGTTGCCGCCATCCAGTTATCTGTAGTAGAAAATGATCCTGAAGCAACTTTTAAAAAAGCGGAAAAAGCCATTCGATCATGCCGGAACACGGATTTGGTGATACTGCCGGAAATTTGGCTAACCGGTTTCATGAACTTTAACCGGTATGAAACAGATGCCCAGCCTTTGGAAGGGCCGCTGTTGAACTGCCTGAGGGACCTGGCCAAAGCGCTGAAAATAATGCTGCATACCGGCAGTTTTGTGGAGAAAAAGGGAGATCATTTTTACAATACCAGTGTGCTGGTGTCGCCGGAGGGCGATATTCTGGACGTCTACCGGAAAATCCATTTGTTTGGATTTCAATCCCGGGAAACACAGATTCTGACCCCTGGTGATACCCCGGTGGTGGTGGATACGCCGTTCGGTGGGCTTGGGATGGCCACCTGTTTTGATCTAAGGTTTCCTGAGCTGTTCCGGGCCATGGTGGATCAGGGTGCCGACCTGTTTCTGGTGTGTTCTGCCTGGCCCTATCCCCGGCTGGAGCCATGGATTCTGCTGAACCGGGTTCGGGCACTGGAAAATCAGTGTTACCTGGTCTGCGCCAACGGCTGCGGTATGAACAACGGCATTCAGCTGGTGGGCCACACCATGGTGATTGACCCTTGGGGAACAGTGCTGGCAGGTGCCGGGGATGGAGAGTCGATTGTTACGACTTCAATTGAACTTTCAGAAAGCCGGGCCGCCCGGGAAACCTTCCCAGGGCTTGCCTGCAGAAAAGCGTTTCTGAATCCAGGTATGGCCCCACAAAAAGTCAGACGGTCTTCCGGGTCAAGGTGTTGACTTCATTTTTTCGGGGCGGCCGGCCGGCTGTTTTACACATTGATCAATGAAGTCAGATGATTTTTTGGCCCCGCCTTTGCAAGGGATTTTTTTTTTCATCCAAGTATGTTTCAGAAAATATTGAAGAACTTGACATATATTGTCAGGTGGTGCCATACATCAATCTGTATCTGATTTATGGACGGATTGCGGTTATGTATCCTCAAAGAATCATAATGTGTTGAAAGGACCGAAACTATAAATGACAGACATGCAGCGACAGATTGTGCCCTCCGGTAGTTTTGTGGTATCCAGGAAACAGCCTCTTGTCCTGGATGCCTATCTGGGCAGTTGTGTGGGGGTGGCCTTGTGGGATTCCGAAGCAGAAACAGGGGGGCTTCATCATCTGCTGCTTCCGGAACCTGTTGACGGCGGGAGTGTCTGGCAGCCTGAAAAGTATGCCCGCACCGGACTGCCTCTGTTCATTCAAGCGCTTTGCGCCCAGGGGGCACAAACAAAGCGGATCAAGGCAACCATGGCGGGCGGCGGCCTGATCGGTCCCGCTTCCCAGATGGATCTGGATCTGGATCTTGGGGGCGGACCTCGGAAATCGCGTGTCACCTGCTTGGAAAAGCAGGCATCCGGATCCTGGAAAAAGAAATCGGCGGTTATTTCACCTGCCAGCTAAGCCTGAATCTGTCCTGTGGAGATACCCGTATCACACCGGTGCTCTTTCCGGATATGTCTCACAATTCACTGGTTCCTGTCTGTCCCACCCCGGAACAGATTGCCGACACCATCCAGACGATCAAGCCTATTCCTCAGATTGCGTTAAAGCTGCTGCGTATGATCCATAATGAAATTAACAGCTTAGGGGACGTGGCAAAAGAAGTCAGACAGGATCAGGTGATCAGTGCCAAAGTGCTTCAGTTGTGCAACAGCGCCCTGTTCAGCCGGAGAATAAACCCCGATTCCATTGACAGAGCCCTGATTATGCTGGGAGAGAAGCGTTTTTTGCTGTTGGTGTTGTCTGCTGCGGTGGATTCCGGTTTTTTTGAATACAGCCGAGGGTATTCTCTCTGCAAGGGGGGGCTTTACAGCCATTCTCTGGATATGGCCCTTGCCTGTGAACGGCTGGCAAAAATGACACCGAATCGGGTGTCGCCGGCAGTGGCATATACCGCCGGACTGCTTCATGATATCGGAAAAGTGGTCCTGGATCAGTATGTGTCAGAGGCCATTCCGTTTTTTTATCGCCGGATTATGGAGGATGGAGAGGATTTGATCACCATTGAAAAAGAATGTTTTAAGACCACGCATGCCGAAACCGGCAGAACGCTGGTAACGTTGTGGGGATTGCCGGATATCTTGAAAGACCCCATCGCTTGCCACCATGAACCGGAAAAGCGGAAACAGAACCTGAATTGACCCACCTGGTGTTTATTTCAGACCTGATCCAGTCCAGATTCTCCATGGGGAAGGAACTGGAGCGGATGGATACCCGTCGTCTTGCTGAATCCCTGAATGTTCTGGGATTCAGCCGAGATCAGCTGCCAGCCCTGATTGATGCCGTGTCTACGCCCGTCTGATACCGAAATATTTCAGGAAGGCTGCGGCATGGAAAATCCGAATCCATAGGGATCGGTATCATCCACCACAAATTGATGAAATCCGGTGATCCAGGTCTTTCCCGTGATTTCCGGCACAATGGCCGGCCGGCCGCCAACAGTTGTTTCCCGGATGATTTTCCCTGTGAACCGGGTACCGAAAACACTGAGATAGTCATAGGGTTCGCCGGGCTTTAGCCGGCTTTTGTGGTGAAGAAACGCCATTTTGGCGCTAGTGCCGGTACCGCAGGGAGACCGGTCCACCTGTCCGGCACCGAATACCACAATGTTTCGAGGGGGATCGGTGTTTTCGTAAATTTCGGTCAAGTCCACTGTGGCCGGAAGTCCCGTCACCGGGTGGGAAAATGTGAACTGACGGTTCACCGCTTTTCTGATGGCCAGTCCCAGTTTTTTGAGCGGTTCCAAATGGTCCGGTGTCACCGGAAGATTCAAATGATTGGCATTCACCAGTGCAAAATAGTTGCCGCCATAGGCGATATCCACCGGTACCGGACCGACCGGATCCAAGTGGATCTCCATGGATTCACAGAAAAAGGATTCCCGGTTTCGAATGGTCACCTGGGACACCCGGCCGTTCTCCATAACGGCCCGGGCATGGATCAGTCCGGCTGGCGTGTCCAGGGCCAGGGTGTTGTCCGTTTTCGGACAGTCTGAAGACAGCATTCCGGTTTCCAGAAGCACTGCCACGGCTCCCATACTTCCATGGCCGCACATATCCAGGTACCCGCCGCTGTCCATGAAGATCACCCCGGCCTGGGCGCCTTCTGTGACCGGCTCTGTGAGAATGGCACCGAACATGTCCTGGTGACCTCTGGGTTCCAGCATGAGCATTTGACGGATATGATCCTTGTTTCGGGCCAGCCAGTGCTTTTTGTCGATCATCTGCTTTCCTGGAATGTGGGCGATGCCGGAGGTGACTACCCGGGTGGGTTCACCCATGGTGTGCGTATCGACCGTGGTGATGGTGTGAATGAAGTTCATGATGGATTCCTTGCGGGTTCCTAAAAAAAACACTGGTTATCAGACATTACCGCCTGAAAACCAGTGTAAGATTTTTCAACAGTTTTCATAGTACAGTCAGTGGTTGTGGACGTAAGGTTACCTGAGGGCGAAGACCTCTTCAGGCAGCCACAAGACGATCTGCGGAAAGAACAGAATCAGCAGCACCACAAACAGCTGCATGCATAAAAACGGCAGAATCGATTTATAGATATCCGCCATGCTCACCTCGGGCGGTGCCACTCCCTTGAGGTAAAAAAGAGTGAATCCAAAGGGCGGGGTCAGGTAATCCATCTGCACCTGAGTCATGAAAAGAACTCCGAACCAGACCGGATCATATCCGAGATGAACCACGATGGGCAGAAATACCGGTACGGTAATCATGATTTGGGTAATTTCATCCAGGAAAAATCCCAGAACAATCAGGGTGATCAGGATGATACCAAAAATGACCGCCTTGTTTTCCAAACCCAGCATCATATCTCCGATCAGGCCCTGGCCGCCTGTACGGAAAAAGATACTGGTAAAGCAGGCGGCTCCGAACAGAATCCACATGATCATGCCGTTGATGGACATGGTACGGAAGCAGGCGTCCTTGAGCACGTCCCAGGTCAGTCTGCGGTTGATGGCAGCACTGAGCACCGCACCCCCGGCCCCGACCGCGGCCGCTTCCGTGGGAGAGGCCAGACCGGCAAAAATTGAACCCAGCACCGAAATGATGATGAGGAGGGGCAGCACCAGGCTTTTGGCCAGTTTCAATTTTTCGATTAAAGGGACCCGGTCTTCTTTGGGCAGGGCCGGACCCAGGCTGGGATTCAGATAACACCGGATTCCGATATAGCCCATGTAGAGAAACACCAGGATCATGCCGGGAATAATGGCGCCAGCAAACAGCCGGCCAATGGACACACGGGCAATCATGCCGTAGATGACCAGGGACACACTGGGAGGAATGAGCAGGCCCAGAGCCCCGCCCGCCAGAATCGGCCCGATGGCGATGCTTTTGTTGTACTTCATTTGAAGCATGATGGGCAGCGCGATGATTCCCATGGTCACCACGCCGGTGGTGCTCACCCCGGACATGGCCGCAATGATGGCGCAGATGGCCACGGTTCCCATGGCCAATCCCCCGTTCAGGGACCCTAAAAGCTGGTGCATGAAATTGTACAGATCATGGGTTACCCCGGATTTTTCCAGCACACAGGCCATGAAAATGAACAACGGCATGGCAATCAGAATGACGTTGGTCATCATGCCGAACGTATTGGTGGCCACATAAGGCAGACTGTCAAATCCGATGAAGATCCAGGACGCAACAATGGAACTGCCGCCCAACGTAAATGCCATGGGGAATCCGGAAATCAGCCCGATCATCAGGCCGGAAACGAGAACGATAATCGGTAGCCATTCAAAAGTCATGACATCTCCTTTCCGGTCACAGCGAAACTAACCGTACGGATGAAATCGGCCAGTCCCTGCAGCAGCAGCAGTAAGGCGGCCACTGGTAATGATATTTTGAGCGGCCATAACGGAGACCCCCATGGAGATGGTGATACCGTTTGGTTTAACTCCACAGCTCGGATCGCAAGGATGGAACCGTAATAAAACATGGCCCCGATATACATGAAAAAACCATATACGTCACTGTATCAATGGCCGCACGGACCCGGGGGGAAAACTGCAAATAAATAATATCGATCTTGACATGTTGTTTGTGCAGAAGTACATAGGCCCCGGCAAGCACAGAAAAGAACCCGAACAGATGCATGCACAGTTCATGAATCCAGATGGTCGGAGCGTTGAATAAAAACGCAATGCCACTTCAATGAGCAGGACGGCCATGATGATCATGATCAGCCAGCTGACCAGTTTCCCGCTCCATTCGCTGACACTGTCGATGAATGCCAGGACGCGTCTCATTTTTTACCTCTTTTCATGTTCGATTGACATCAGAAGCGATAAAGCCCCCACCAGCTATCGAAGGAGGCTTTATCGTTTATTTGGACTTTATTTATAAGCCGATTCTTATGATTTAAAGGCTATTCTGCCCAATACCCCATTTCCATGGCCCATTTTTCAACCGTCTTGAAGATTTCGTTGAATGCTTTGTCTTTCATATATTTCTCAGGAACGACTTTCCGGGCAGTGCCGGCCAGTTTTACCGCATCTTCTTCTGACCATTCAATGATTTCAATACCCTGTTTTTCAACAAAGTCCCAGGCTTTGGAAATCTCTTTTTCCGCTTCGGTCTCGTTTCTGTAACTGCCGTTGGCCACGGAACTGGCCAGAATGGTTTTCAGATCCTGGGGCAGATTTTCCCATTCTTTCATGTTCACGATCAGGCATCGGCGGCCGGTCCCACAGCAGTGGGGTATTTGATCCAGTATTTGGTCACTTCATGGAAGCCCATGGCTACCATATCAGCGGCATGGGAAAAGTGATGGCATCTACGGCACCGGTGGACAGCATGGTGTAGATTTCATCTCCGGGAACCCAGATGGTGCCGGCGCCCAGTTCGGCCAGCTGCAGTGCGATCAGTTCGGAGGAGCGGAATTTTTTGCCTGCGATGTCATCTGCGCCATTGATGGGGACCTTGGAGATCATCAGGTTGTCCAGGGTCCAGTAGAGGTTGCCCACCAGATAGACGCCATGTTCGGCATACGCGTCCCTCAGGATCTTCATGATTTTGCCGTCTTCGTATTCTTCATACAGGTAGCGCAATTCGGCAATGGTGTGCGGGGCTGCGAAACAATCCCCATGCATAAATGCCACAGGCAGCTGTCCAGGGAAATATCCGGGCCAGATAAAGGTGGCTTTCATGATGCCCATGCTCACGGCTTCCAGCTGCTCCGGCACCGGAACGATGGCACCCGGAGAGCTGGGAGTCATGACCAGCCGGCCGCTGGTTTTTTGAGTCACTTTTTTGGAGATGTCGTTGATGGTATCCCAGCTGATGCCAGAAGACAGCCAGGATGACGGCTGCCATTTGAACACCTTCTCTTTTGCCTGAGCTGTCAGCGGTACAGCCATCGCAAGCACTGCACAGACTGTCAACACCATCAAACCCTGAATCAGCCTTTGTCCTTTCTTCATGTCTTCCTCCTTAAATATTATGTGGTTGTGTTACATAAACCCGGTAAAAGGGGTTCTTACCAAGCTCGTATGGATATACTGAATCATGGTGAAAAAGTCAAACACCGGACGGTGTACCGCATCCTGAACCGCATGGGCATAGGGCGGCAGGTCGCTGCATTCCAAAACCACCGCCCCGATGTCCGGGTGGTCTTTCACCAGATTTTTAGCCACGACTACCACCTCATCTTGAACTTTGTCCGAATCCAGCGTGCCTTTTTCTTCGAGGACGGCGCTGGAGAATTCCGGCTGGGTCTCCATGCCGGAAATGATCACCGGAATATCCGTCGTCACATTAACGGCATCGAAATGCGCTTTTTCAAACTGGAGGCATTGGCAGTGATGACACCCACCGGTTTTCGGGTCATTTGATAGATCAAAGGAATCTGCAGCAGGCTGGAAAGAAATACCGGAATATCCACGGCTGCGATCACTTCCCGCTGGAACAGGGCCATAAACCCGCAAGCCCCGGTAATGGCTTTGACTCCCTGGTCCTGGATATTTTTTGCCGCTTGGATGAACGGTTCGGCCAGGGTCGGATCCTGCTGGTTGAGCAGCCGGTCAATGGATGCGCCAGCCACTCTCTCATACCTTACCGGAAAGGGGAACGTGCTGGCATTGCCCACATTTCCGGGAACACAGGGGTAAGCGGCATCCAGAATCAGGATGCCGATGGACTCTCCATACCATGCCTGGGATTTCCTGTGGATGCGATAAACGGTCATGGCTCTCCAGTAATCGTAAGTGTTTGGGGTGGAAAAGATTTGTATTTCTGTAAAAATACCTTTATAATTATCATTAATCTTGTTACTGGTATACCAGTGAGATAATTTTCATGTCAAGCTTTTTTATTGGGACCGGGCCATAAAAAAAATGTTAAAATGCAGTTTAGCCCTGAAATCTGGTCCAAACGTATGATGACGTCAACCAAATGAGGCAGTAGACCATGAATCGAAACATGTTCAACATCCTGCGGGATCGGATTCTGTACATGGAATATCAACCCGGGCAGATTCTTAACGAAAACATACTGGCAAAGGAATTCGGGGTCAGCCGGTCACCGGTCCGTCATGTCCTGAACCGGCTGGAGTGGGAACAGCTGCTCCGGATCATTCCCAGAACCGGCAGCATGGTGACGGAAATTGAATTCAATAAGATCATGCATGTGTTTCAAGTGCGGTTTGAGTGCGAAGTACTGGAAATCCAGCTGGCTGCGGATCAGCTCAATGAGACCCATCTGCTTTGACCAGTGAGATTCAGGAACGGTGTCGGGCACTGTTTGACAACAAAGACCGGAAAGCCCTGGCTGCCATAGACACTGAGATCCGCAACATGATACACGACGCTGCAGGCAACCCGGTTCTCAGAGAGATTTCAGACCGCTTTATACCCAGACCTTTCGGTTGTGGTATGGCGCCATGGACAAAGGGGACTGGAATGAGGAAGTCTCCAGCATGGTGGAAGAGATTGGGAATCTGTCTGATCTGATTCTGTCCCGGGACACGAGATCCATGGGGCCGTTTCGAAGAAAGGTGCTGGCCGATCACTTTGACCGGATGCGCCGGAAATTCTTCACCGCTTCCTTTCGTTAGTTTGATTTCGAGTTTTTCTGACAGGTTGACCCTGCTGGCCAATCCTCTTTATCAGACATTCGCTTATGGCCGGGAATTCAAGGCCAGATTTACACCGAATCCGATAAAAATCACACCGGACAGTTTCTGCATCCACATGCCGATACCGGCGTTTTCGCGCCACATATGGGTCATCCGGGTGGCGGTCCGGGTCAAAACCATGCACCAGAGAGTGCCTGTAACCAGAAAGGTGCTGCCGAGAACCAGAAACGGCACCGGGCCCTCAGCATTGGCCGGGTTGATGAACTGGGGCAAAAAAGAGAGAAAAAACAGGGCCACTTTGGGGTTGAGGATGTTGGTGATCACCCCCTGCCGGTAGATGGTGACCAGAGCTTTATTTGTAAACCGGCTGTTTTGGGTTTCAAACGCTGGGGCACGGGTGGTCAGGGCTTTGATGCCCAAAAAATCAGGTAGAGGGCACCGGTCCATTTCACCAGAAAAAAAGCGAAGGCCGAGGTGGTCAGTATCAACGACAGGCCAAAAGCAGCAGCCAGCACATGGACCACGCACCCGGACATGATCCCGGCCACAGATACCAGTCCGGCCCGGGAGCCCTGGGCAATGCTTCGAGTCAGAATATATAGGGTATCAGCCCCGGGCGTCAGGTTCAAAATAATGGCAGCCGCCACAAATCCGGCATAATTTTCAATGCCAAACACAGTTGCTCCTTTCAGGGCTGTCAGATTAATTTTCCACAAAGCACATGAAGGACATGAAAACGGGTTTATTGGTGTTCTTCGTTATATCATTCCCGGCATCCGGACGTTGCGCGAAAGAGTGGATTCTGCGGCTAATCAAACAGGGCGTTGACAAACCGGACTGCGTTAAATTCCTGGAGATCGTCCATGTGTTCCCCCACGCCGATATACCGGATCGGCAGGTTCAGGGTGCCGGCCACAGCTGCAACGATTCCGCCTTTGGCCGTGCCGTCCAGCTTGGTCAGTGCCAGCTGGGTCAGGGTTACGGCCTCATGAAACCTGTTTGCCTGGGAAATGGCGTTCTGGCCGGTGGTGGCATCCAGCACCATCAAGACCTCGTGGGGAGCGCCGGGCATTTTTTTACCTACCGTGCGTTTGATTTTTTTTAACTCCTCCATCAGGTTTTTCTGGGTATGGAGCCGGCCGGCCGTGTCAATCAAAAGGACATCCATTCCCCGGGCCATGGCCGCCTCCACTGCGTCATAGGCCACGGCCGCCGGATCAGCCCCTTGTTTATGGCGCACAACGGAAGCCCCGGCCCGGTCGGCCCAGATCCCCACCTGTTCGATGGCAGCAGCCCTAAAGGTGTCTGCCGCGGCAATCAGTACCCGTTTGTTTTCTCTGGAGAACCTTGCCGCCAGTTTGCCCAGCGTGGTGGTTTTGCCGGTACCGTTGACCCCCACCACCATGATTACATGGGGTTTGGGCAGGGCAGGGGAGGCAACCGTGCCCTGCCCAGTCGGGGGGAACAAAGCGGTCAGCTCCTCTTTGAGCACGGCTTTGAGCTGGTCGGCCGTGGAGAGCCGGCCGGCTTTTTTTCGGATCCGGTCCATCATATCCAGGGCGATATCCATGCCCAGGTCTGATGTGATCAGAATTTCTTCCAGTTCCTCAAACAGGTCGTCATCAATTTTGCGGGCTGATCTGAACAGGTCGTTGATATCGGTGTTCAGCACCTCCCGGGTTTTGCTTAGCCCGGTTTTAAGGCGGTTGAAAAGACCTTTTTTTCCGGAAGTGCGGAGGAGATGGGCTTTTCCTGATACGCAGCGGTTTCCGGCTGATTGAGTGGTTCGCGGAACGTTTGATTTTCCTGTTCTTCCTGCCGGGCCAGCTCATTGAACGCTGCTTCCTGTCCGAATTGTTTTTCTTGTTTGATCTGAGTCTGTTCCCGGAGCTGTTCCTGCTCTTTAAATCGCGCCTGTTGTTGGACCCGTTCCTGCTCATCCAGTCGGGCCTGCTCCCTTTCCCTGTGAGCTTTTTGGTCCTTGATCCGCTGCTCTTCGGCGAGTGCCTCCTGTGCTTTGATGCGCTCCTGTTCTCCGAGCCGCTCCTGCTCCTTTTGTATATTTTTTCTTCTGAACAGATTAAATACCACGCAGGTGTCTCCTTGTGATGGGGCAGATGATGTTACACCCGTTTCATGGACGGTTTCAGGGTTTTTTCTTCGGCTGGTAGGAACATAACGGTTCCTCGGCCAGATAACTGCCTGAGGCTTCATAAGCTCGCGCCCGGCATCCGCCGCAGACCCGGACGAATTCACAAGTACCGCATTTGCCAGTCAGTTGAGAAAAATCCCGCAATTCATTGAACACCTTTGAATTTTTCCAGACATCCCCGAACGACTGGGTCCGCACATCACCACAGGTTACATCCAGAAACCCGCAGGTCTGGACCCGGCCCACGTGAGAGATAAAGCAGAATCCGGTACCGGCCAGACACCCTCTTGTGACGGCATCCAGTCCATGGCTTTCAAAAGACACAGTCTTTCTTTCGGCATGGGCCCGCTGGCGCAGAATCCGATAATAATGGGGAGCACAGGTGGCTTTCAACTGGAGTGGTGTTTTGTCCCGCTGGTCATAGAACCAGTTCAGGGTCTGCTCATACTGTTCCGCGTCAATGGCGGAATCCACAATATATTTTCCCCGGCCCGTGGGAACTAGCAGAAAGATGTGATGGGCCACGGCACCCAACTCTTCCGCCAGGTTCAGTATTTTGGGAATTTCCGACAGATTCGTCTGAGTGATGGTGGTGTTGATCTGGAATTCCAGGCCGGCGGATTTGGCGTACCCGATGCCACGGATGGCATCGTCAAACGCATGGGTCAGGCCTCTGAACTCATCATGCGTTTGCGGAGACGCACCGTCCAGGCTGATGCTGATGCGCTGGATCCCGGAAGTTTTCAGTTTTTCCACAAGGCCCGGTGTGAGCAGCGTCCCGTTGATGGCCATGACCATGCGCAGCCCGATGCGGTGACCATGGGTCGCAATATCAAATATATCCTCTCTGAGCAGCGGTTCCCCGCCGGTGAGAATGATGATGGGAGTGCCTACTTCCCGGATCTGGTCTAAAGGGTATAGCTTCCGCAGTGCCCAGTTCATTGTCATAGGGATGATCTTCGGCCACGGCCCGGCAGTGCTTGCAGGCAAGGTTGCAGCGCCGGGTGGCTTCCCAGGCCACCAGGCGCAAAGCAGGGGTGCTGTCGCCTGTTTGGTGGTCTTTGGCGCCGCCATGGCCGGAATAATGCTGAAAATCCTGGTGAGGATGGGTCATGATGCCTCCAGATGTCTTGCAACGTCAATGGCGGAATAGGTCAGAATTATGTCGGCTCCGGCCCGTTTAATGGCGGTCAGTGTTTCCAGGATCAGGTCGGCGGCATCCACCCAGCCCATAATTTCCCCGGCTTTCATGATGCTGTATTCACCGGACACGTTATAGGCGGCAATGGGCAGATCGATTTCCTGTTTGAGCCTCAGGATGATGTCCAGATATGCCAGGGCCGGTTTCACCATGATAATGTCCGCGCCTTCCTCAATGTCCATGGTGGCTTCCCGGATGGCTTCCACGGCATTTGCCGGGTCCATCTGATAGGTTTTCCGGTCCCCGAACTGAGGCGAAGACTCCGCCGCCTGCCGGAACGGACCGTAAAATGCGGACGCATATTTCACTGCATAGGACATGATGGGAACCTGTGCATACCCTTCTTCATCTAAGGTCTGACGGATTTCCGCCACCCGGCCGTCCATCATGTCAGACGGCGCCACCATGTCTGCCCCGGCTTTTGCATGAGACAGAGCGGTTTTTGCCAGCAGGTCCAGGGAAGCGTCATTATCGACGATCCCGTTGTCCACCACTCCGCAGTGGCCGTGATCCGTGTATCCGCACAGGCACACATCCGTAATCACGGTAAGGTCCGGAACCGCGTCCTTAACCATCGCCACGGTTTTCTGGACAATGCCGTCCCTGGCATAGGCTTTTGTGGCAAGGGGATCTTTTGATCGGGAATACCGAATAAATGATGGCGGGGATGCCGGCCTCGTTTGCCTGGACCGCCATGTCCACGATATGGTCACCGGACATCTGAAAATGGCCGGGCATGGAGTCAATGGGTTTTTTTACCTGTCTGCCCTCAATGGCGAACAGCGGCAGGATCAGATCGTTGGCGGTCAACACCGTCTCTCTGATCATGCGCCGGAATGTCGGGGTGGCCCGCATGCGCCGGCCTCTGTAATCGGGGAACAGCATCTGGTTACTCCTTTTTGATTTCGTCGTCGGTCAAATAACAGGCCGGGTCTGCATCCCACGGGTCATTGGCCACGGATTCGGCTCTGGCCCTGAAATTGCCCGCACAGATGGACAGCCACCGGCACTGGGCGCACCGGCCCTTGACAAAATTTTTCTTGTTCTTCATTTTCATGAGAAAATCGTTGGATTCATCGGTCCAGATTTGTGAAAACGGCCGGTCTTTGACATTGCCCAGGGATTTTTCCCGCCAAAACTGGTCCGGATACACTTCACCATCCCAGGAGATGCACCCGATGCCCCTGCCGGAATTGTTGCCTTCATTCATCTCCAGCAGTTCCAGGACCTCGGCGGCCCGCTGCGGATCTTCTTTCAACATCCTCAGGTACAGATAGGGCCCGTCCGCATGATTGTCCACGGTCAGAATTTCTTTGGGCTGTTCCCGTTCATGCAGGTCTCTGGTCCGGTCCATGATCAGGTCCAGGACCTGCCGGGTCTCTTCATGGGTCAGGTCTTCTTTGGCGATCTCGGATCCCCGGCCGGAATAAACCAGATGATAGAAACAGGCCCGGGGATGTTTTTTCCTCCAGCAGATCGAAAATCCCGGGGATGTCTTTGACATTGCGCTTGTTGATGGTGAAACGGAGCCCCACCTTGATGCCGGCGGCCTGGCAGTGTTCGATGGCGGCTATGGCCCGTTTGAACGATCCGGGCACGCCCCTGAACATGTCATGGGTGGGTTCCAGTCCGTCCAGGCTGATGCCCACGTAAGACAGCCCGATTTCCTTGAGCGTTTGTGCTTTTTCTCGGGTGATCAGGGTTCCGTTGGTGGAGATGACGGCCCGCATTCCCTTGGATACCGCATATTGGGCATATTCCACCAGCCGGGGATGCACCAGGGGTTCGCCGCCGGAAAACAGCAGCACGGGCACGCCGAAATCCGCCAGGTCATCCATCATGGCAACGGCCTGGTCATGGGTGAGTTCGTTATCATAGGAAATGTCCTCGGACCGGGCATAACAGTGCACGCATTTCAGATTGCACCGCCTTGTCATGTTCCAGACCACCACCGGTTTCTTGTCAATGGAAAACTGGAGCAGGTGGGAGGGAAGGGTTCCTGAGTGGCGTGAATACCGCAGCGTATCCGAGGGTTCCACCGTACCGCAATAAAGCTTTGAAATTCCAATCATTTGAGTTCTTTCCTGATAAGATCGTTCAGATAGGCTTCGCTGTCCTGCAGATTTTCTTTGGTCAGAAAAAAGCGGTTTTTACCGGTTTTCTCCTTGATCAGATTAAGCCCGTCATAAAACGCGTTGTATAGGTTGGATAAAATATCTTCTGATGATACCTGATGCTCGATGAATTGAGTCATGAGAAAATCAATGGCATCTTCTTCAAAAAACAGGGTCACCCCCATGCTTCGGGAGAGTTCCTGTTCAATCTCCTTAACTTGGTCATGGATAGTTTTATTTTTAGGATCGCGTCATCGATTTCAAGAACATGGGCGAAGAAGTACCGTGCCACCATGTCGCACCGGACCGGGGTTAGATCCAGGCCATGGGAATATGACAGGCTGCCGGCATGGCCCAGAATATAATCTGTCAGATACTGGATATCTGCCTCTAATGCCTGGTTGTACATCGCATGCCAGTCATGGACCGGGTGGCCGCTCAAAAGGTCCTTTAAGGTGCCGGATGGGTCCGTGATCACCGGTTCGGTCACCACCAGCCGGGTGACGGAACCGGACGGCAGTTTTTCTTCATAGGGAAGCAATACGTCTTCCACCACTGACACCAGTCCCCTGGCACCGGTATTTTCTTTGGATGCCCGATGGGCAAGCCATTTCAGTGCTTCATCCGTGAACACGATATGGATGCCGTATGCAGCAAAATCAAGACGCTTGCTCAGAATCACCGGGTTGTTGGGCATTTTGAGAATGGCGTATAGATCGGCTTCGCTCAGTTCGTTCAGAAAGCAACGGATGGGCACCCGGCCGATAAACTCGGATTCAAACCCGAATTTGACCAGATCTTCCGTCCGGGTCTGTTTCAGCAAAGACGTCTCGTCTTGGGTGCGGATGATCGGTGAATTAAACCCGATGGCCTGGCGGGACAGCCGCGTCCGGACCAGGTCGGTGAGCCCGTTGAACGCTCCGCTGAGAATGAACAGAATATTGGCGGTGTTGACCCGGCGGGACACCCGTTTTCCGGTCCGCTGGTACCGTTCCAGTTCCTGCATCATGGATACCGGGTCATGGGGAACTTTCAGATCCACGTCCGTTTCTTCCATGGGTTTAAGTAGCGCCCGCTGAACCCCGGTCCTGGACACTTGAGTCCCGACAACATCCGGCTGGCCGCAATTTTGTCGATTTCATCCAGATACACAATGCCGCACTCCGCCAGCGCAATATCATCATCCGCTTCCTTGACCAGGTCCCGGATCAGGTCCTCCACATCACCCCCCACATACCCGGTTTCTGAAAACTTGGTGGCATCCGCCTTGACAAACGGAACCCCGATTTTTTTGCAATGAGTTTGATTAAATAGGTTTTCCCGATACCGGTCGGGCCCAGCATAAGGATGTTGGATTTTATATTACCGGTGATCTTTACCCCTTTGTCCTCTCTGGTTTCCTGATGCCGTATCCGGTTGAAATGGGTGCAAATCTTGGTGGCCAAAATCGATTTGGCCTGGCCCTGACGGACCACATACTGGTCCAGATATGCGATCAGTTCCGAGGGTTTGATTTGAAAGTTGACTAGCTCCTTTTTTTCTTCTTTCGGCAGGGTGCCGCTGTCAGAGGTTTTCTGAATCTGGGTCGAGGGAGTAATGATTCGAACGCTGCCACCGAATTTTTTGTTCAAAAATTCCCCTAGTTCTTTTTCCATTTTTTTGGGATCATGGACCCCTGAATTCTGTGTGTGTGTCATAATGCCATAAAGTAAGCAGGCTGATGAAAAATTCAAGCCGGCTGTGTGCCCGAAGGCCGGGTCTTGAAACAAAAAACAGCCATGAACATTGCTGCCCATGGCTGTCAAATTTTGGTGCCGAAGGGGAGATTTGAACTCCCACGGGTCTCCCCACACGCCCCTCAAGCGTGCGTGTCTACCTATTCCACCACTTCGGCCGGCATAACATAGCGATCAGTCAGACCCGGAATTCGTGGTTTGCTCAACCGGGGCCGTCTGGGAGGTAATAATGCTTTTTTCTGCCTTGTTTCCGGAAAAATAGGCCAGGGTCAGAGACGTCACCATGAAGATGATAGCAATCACAGTGGTTATTTTGGTCAGAATTGTAGCCGGGCCGGAGGCGCCAAACAAGGTCTGGCTACCGCCCCCGCCGATGGACACCCCCATCTCCGCTCCCTTGCCGCTTTGAAGCAGTACAATCAAGATCAGCAGAATACAAACGGTGACATGCAAGGCAGTGATCAGTGTTGTCATATAGTATCAATCAAATTTAACTATTTGTGTAAAAATCTTTGCATCCAGGCTGGCTCCCCCCACCAGGGCACCGTCCACATCCTGAATACACATCAGCTCACGGATATTGCCCGGGTTGACAGACCCGCCGTAAAGAATCCTTACGTTTCGGGCCAGGTCCGGGGATATCCGTTTGCCCAGAAGATCGCGCAGAAACCGGTGTACTTCATCGACCTGATCCGGTCCGGCCGTGTGACCGGTCCCGATTGCCCATACTGGCTCATAAGCTACGACCAGATCCTGCAAGTCTTTCGGATCAACGCTATTTACCCCATCTGATACCTGCTTGTCAAGGGTTAAAAAGGTGTTTCCCGCCTCTCTTTGCGCATCTGTCTCACCGACGCACAGAATCGGTTTGAGTCCTTTATCGGCGGCGGACCTGATTTTTTTGTTTACGGTTTCATCGGTTTCATCAAAATACTGACGTCTTTCAGAATGACCGATGATAACGTATTCTGCGCCCGCTGCCTTAAGCATATCAGCGGAAATTTCACCGGTGAACGCGCCCTGGTTTTCAAAATGCAGATTCTGGGCACCCAGATGGACCGGGGTGCCGGCAAGGGCTTCGGCCACCAGGGGCAGACAGACATAGGCCGGCGCTATCATGATGTCCACATCCCGGACATCGGCGCAGGCCTTGGCTATGTGCGTGGCGGTGTCTACGGCTTCGGGCCCGGTCTTGAACATTTTCCAGTTGCCCGCGATCAAAGGTCTGCGTGTCATTAAACCTCCTGTGCATCGTCATCCGTTTCCTCTACAAGGTTTCTCCGATCATCCGGGCTAGATCGGTCATCCGGTGGGAATATCCCGCCTCGTTGTCATACCAGGCATAAACCTTGACCATGTTGCCGTTGATCACATCCGTGCACTGGGCGTCCACAATGGAAGACAGCGGGTTGGAATTGTAGTCGATAGACACCAAAGGCAGGTCACTGTATCCCAGAATGCCTTTCAGATTCCCGGAGGCAGCCGTTTCCAGGGCCTGGTTCACCATCTCGGCGGTCAGATTGTCCTGCTGGGTCAGCACCACCAGGTCCACCATGGAAACGTTGGGGGTGGGCACGCGAACCGACATGCCATTGAGTTTTCCTTTGAGTTCCGGCAGCACCAAGGCGACGGCCTTGGCTGCTCCGGTGGTGGTGGGAATCATGGACAGGCCGGCGGCCCGGGCCCTTCGCAGGTCTTTGTGAGGAAAGTCCAGATCCGCTGGTCTCCGGTATAGGCATGGATAGTTGTCATCATGCCGGACAGAATCCCGAAGTTTTCCAGCAGCACCTTGGCTACCGGCGCCAGGCAGTTGGTGGTACAGGATGCATTGGAGATGATATGATGGGAAGACGGATCATACATGTCATGGTTGACCCCCATGACAATGGTGATATCCGGATTGGTGGCCGGTGCCGATATAATCACCTTTCTGGCGCCTGCATCCAGATGCTTGGAAGCGCCCTGACGGTCCCGGAAGATACCGGTACACTCCATGACGATATCCACCCCCAGATCTGCCCATGGGATCTGGGCCGGGTCCTTGGCAGAGGTGACCTTCACCTGTCGGCCGTCCACTTCAATACGGTCTTCCATTGCAGTAACCGGTTTGCCCAGCTGTCCATGAACCGAATCAAACTGGAGCAAATGAGCCGTGGTCCGGGTGTCGGTCAGGTCGTTGATGCACACGATCTCCAGATCCGGACAGGTCATTGCCGACCGGAACACCAGCCGGCCGATCCGGCCGAATCCATTGATGCCAATCTTTGTAGCCATAATTAAGTTCTCCCATCTGGCAGGAATGATTGATGTGCCAGTGTCTGTAAAATTATTGCCCGGGAATCACAGGGTCAATTTCTTCCCGTACCTTTGAGAATGCCGCTGGCCAGGGAAATGCTCTTCTTGCCATGTTCCACCAGGGCGGCAGTCATTTTTTCCATATTCATCTTTTTCCGGGCGGTGACCGCCTTCAGAAGAATCGGCAGGTTGACCCCGGAAATCACCTCCACGCTGCCTTCTTCCAGAAACGAGTAGCTTAGGTTGGAAGGCGTCCCGCCGAACATGTCCGTCAAAATGATCACGCCGTTGTCGGACCGGACTTTTGCAATGCCTTGTTTGATTTTTTTCTCAAGTGTTCAGGATTTTGCTGAATGTCGATGGAAATTGCCATCATGTGTTCCTGTTCACCCCCAGAATGAATTCCACTGTGTCAATGAGCGTCTGGCCCAGCTGTGCGTGGGCCACGACAAGTATGCCAATCATATGTCCCTGGTATCCCGATCAATGTCCCGGTGAATCAGTCCGGGCTGACGGGCCTTCTGGTTTAAGTGTTCAAAGATGCTGCGGGCGATGGCGACACTTCTGTGACGGCCGCCGGTGCAACCGACCGCAATGGTTAAATACGCTTTGTTCTCTCTTTGATACAAGGGGATTAAATAGTCCAGCAGGCGCGTGTATTGTTCCAGAAATGTCTGCGTTTCCGGATTGGACAGCACAAACTGCCTCACTTCACCGGATTCCCCATCCAGGTGCTTTAGCTCCGGTTCAAAATAGGGATTGGCCAGAAACCGCATGTCCATGACCAAATCTGCGTCAATGGGTATGCCATATTTGTAGCCGAACGACAAAACATTGATTTTCATTTCAGACGGATGACCTTTGCCGTGGCTGATCAGATTCAGAATTTCCGTTTTAAGCTGATGAACACTTAACCGGCTGGTATCAATGATATGATGGGCCGTTGATTTGATTAAACCCAGCGCGCCGATTTCCGAATGAATGCTTTCGAGCAGGCTTTTCTTGCCGGTGACCGGATGCTGCCGCCGGGTTTGGCTGAATCGTTTGATCAAGGTGTCCACATCCGCTTCCAGAAAAATGATTTCCAGGGAATACCCTGATTCTTCGATAGCGCTGATCCCGGGCGAGTAATTCGTGGCAAACGTTTTGGACCGCAGGTCCATGACAAAGGCAATCCCTTTGATATCCGGACTTTTCTGGACCGGGAGTTCCAGAAACCGGGGCACCAGTTCCAGAGGCATGTTGTCCACACAGTAAAATGACGCATCCTCAAACGCCTGCATGGCCGTTGTTTTTCCGGAACCGGACAGCCCCGTGATGATGAATAACGGCAGGTGTTTCATTTAAAAGGTTTCATCCTGTTCCAAAATGAATTCATGGATATCATCGACGGTTTCTGCATTGATCAGTTCTTGTCTGAAATGGTCCATTTTCAACAGCTTGGAGATTTGGGCCAGTACCTTCAAATGTCCCCCGGTTGAGTTTTCCGGTGTCAGCAGCAAAAAAAAGATGTGGACCGGCTTGCCGTCCAGAGAATCATAGGTCACGCCGGTTCTGCTACGTCCGAACCCCAGAATGATTTTTTGACGGCATTGAGTTTTCCGTGAGGAATGGCAATGCCCCCGCCGATACCGGTACTGCCCAGAGATTCTCTTTCCATCAGCACGGCAGCGATTTCTTCGGCATCTATGCCGGCAACCGGGGCCACCGCCCTGGCCAGTTCACGGATAATTCCACGTTTGGTGGTGGATGACAGATCCGTTACAATGGATTCTCTTTGAAGCAATTGGCTGAGTTTCATGTGAATGTCGATTATCCCCCGGGCTGGATCAGTCCCAGCTTTCCATTGTTGTGTTTGTAAAGTACATTCAACTGTTCGGTTCGGGCGTTGTTGAATACAAAAAACGCATGCCGGCCGGAATGGAACTCGTTGATGGCATCTTCGATATCCATGGGTTTGTCGTCCAGCGTTTCCATGATCAGGTCATCAAATCCCTGGGACTCAGGCTGTTGCATGGGGCTGCGGTCAAATTCCGCCGTATCCAGAAGGCTCTGTTTTTGCCGGACATATGCTCTTTGATTTTTCCTTGTGTTTTTTTATTTGTGCCCGGACTTTGTCCATCAGAATATCAATGGATGAATACATATTCTCAGAGGATTCTTTGGCATGGATATTCAGTTTGTCACAGGTCAGGGTGATTTCCGCGATATGTCTGATTTTTCCACCGACAGCACCACATGGGCTTCTGCCGGACTGTCCAGCATTCGGTCGAATTTATCCAGTTTCTTTTTCACGTAAGACTTCAACGGCTCGGAAGGATCGATTTTTTTAAAGGTCACGGTCGTTTGCATGAAACACCTCCCTAAAGTTGTTTGCGTTTGCTGGAAGGCAGTATATTGAGCACCTTCCGATACTTGGCAACAGTTCTGCGGGCAATCTGGATATCGGAATTTCCAAGAATACCGGCAATCCGGTCATCGCTTAACGGGTCGGTGGGATCTTCCTTTTCGATCAGTTCCCGGATTCGTTCCTTGACACTGGCCGATGCCAGTGATTCTCCTCCGGTCCGTTCAATGGAGGAGTTGAAAAAGTATTTGAGTTCAAACAGTCCCTGGGGGGTATACGCATATTTGTTGGTGGTGACCCGGCTGATGGTGGATTCGTGCATCTGAATGTCTTCGGCAATGTCCTTGAGAATCAGGGGGCGAAGATAAGCGATGCCTTTTTCAAAGAACTCATTCTGGAATTTGATGATACTTTCCATGACCAGATAGATCGTTTTCTGCCGCTGGTGAATGCTTTTGATCAGCCAGGAGGCGGACTGCATTTTTTCGTTAAGATACGCCTTGGTTTCCCGGGAAATCTTTTTTCCCTCGGCAATGGCATTTTTATAAAACCGGTTGATGCGCAGTTTGGGCAGACCATCGTCGTTCATCACGATTTTGAAACCGTCTTCCACTTTGTAGACAAAGATATCCGGTATGATATAGGCGGGTTCGTCATTTGAAAATTTCCGGCCCGGCTTGGGTTCCAGGTATTGAAGGATTTTTACTGCGGCCCGTACCTCTTCCACGGATATCTTCAGGGCTTTGGCAATTTTACGGCTGTTCCGGTTTTCCAGGTTTTTCAGGTGGTATTTAATAATATCGGTGAGCACGGGATTGTCAATGTCCAGCTGCCGGATTTGTATGAGCAACGTCTCGCACAGATCTCTGGCACAGACCCCGGGAGGATCCAGCGTCTGCAAAACCGAGAGCACCTGTTCCACCCGGTCCGCTTCCACGCTGCCTGCCTGGGCGATTTCTTCGACGTCCGCACACAGGTACCCGTCCGCGTTCAGGTTATCAATGATCATATGGCCGATCTGTTCATCCGCCTTGTCCAGTCCCTGGAGCATCAGCTGCCATTTCAAATGGGCTTCCAGCGTGGTTTTTTCAGATGTGAACGCCTCGAAATTCGGGGCTTCGGTGTGTTCGGTTTCCGTATAGACCCGGCCGGTAGAGTTGTATTCATTGATGTAATTTTCCCAGTCCGTATCCGGCTGGACTTTTTCATCAATGGTGACCTCCTTGACCGCAACTTCCCGGTCCGGGTCAGGGGCATCTGCAGCCGGATCGGACAGGGCCTGCTCCAGGGGTTCGTCCGGTGCCTGTTCCTCTAGGGCCGGATTCTGTTCCATCTCCTGCTGAATCATTTCCGCCAGCTCGACGCGGGACAGTTGAAGCAGTTTGATGGCCTGCTGAAGCTGCGGGGTCATGACCAGCTGCTGGGTCAATGTGAGGTTTTGTTGTAAGCCAAGTTCCATGTTAGAGCCTGAAATTGTCTCCCAGATAGTTTTTTTGGCAACGGCACTGGAGATGATTCGATCCGGCGGCCCGGACTCGATCACCTGTCCCTGACTCATGATATAAGCATGGTCGCATACCCCCAGTGTTTCCCGGACATTGTGGTCGGAAATGAGCACCCCGATCCCTTTGCGGGTCAGCTGGGTGATGATCTGCTGGATGTCTGTCACCGCCAGCGGATCGATGCCGGCAAACGGTTCGTCCAGAAGAATAAACAGGGGATCAGTTGACAAAACCCTGGCGATTTCCAGCCGTCGGCGTTCACCTCCGGACAGGGAAGCGGCTTTCTGACGGGCCAATTTCCGTATGCCCAGTTCCTGCATCAGATCCCGTGCCCTGGATTGGACCGGAATATTGTTTTCAGGCAGCACTTCCAGAATTGCGGTGATGTTCTGCTCAACCGTGAGTTTTTTGAAAATGGAGCTTTCCTGGGGCAGGTACCCGATCCCTTTTCGGGCACGGACATACATGGGATACCGGGTAATATCCTCGTCGCCCAGAAGTACTTGTCCGCTGTCCGGCCGGATCATGCCCACGGTCATGTAAAAGGTGGTGGTTTTTCCGGCACCGTTGGGGCCGAGAAGTCCGGTCACCTGTCCCGGGTTTACGGTAAGATCGGCCTGGTTCACCACGGTTTTCCCGGTATAGGTTTTGACCAGTTTATTAAGCGAAAGTGCTGTCATTTATTGATCAGCCGGTTTGTCTTCCGGATTAAACAGAGCCTGAACCCGGTTTTGACCGTCACTTTCCACCATGACCCGGTCCTGTTTCCTGAGCAGGGTGATTCGGGTTCCGCTCACCCAGCTGGTTCCGGTGAGCAGCCTGACATTTTTTCCGGTGAGGACAAGGATTTCATCAGCTGCCGTATAGACCGCTTTGTCAGCAAACGCCTGTCTGTCTCCGGCCGTGTATTCGACATTATCCAGAGCGACGATCTGTTTGATCCGGCTGGTGTCGGAAGTGTTTTCAGTAGCTGGTTGAGACGGATCCAGAAAAATTTTGATCAAATCCGCCAGAAGAAGGGCGTTATCCTGAACCGCCCTGACATTGCCGACGAATTCCATCATGGATGCTTCCTGATGAACAACCATCTTGTCTGCAGTGACCTGCAACGGCTGATTCGGTAAAAAATCCGGGCTGATTCCGGTTTTTTCTTCAGCAAAAACCAGAGTGGTCATGAGAATCATCATCAGTCCGATGATTTTGGCCATCCTTTTACGGCAGAATAAAATTTTCACTGAATGTTCCTTTGACATGTCCCTGTAAAACCAATTCATTCTCGTTGATGCGGATTTCCATGCTGTCCGCTTCCATGACGGCATCCGGATTTTCAAGCCATACCTTTGTCTGGGTAAATATTATATGTGGTTTTTTTTTATAATGCAACTTATCAGTTTTCAGGGTGTTTGACCGGTGGGTCACCAGCACATTTCCCGTAAAATCCATGTCATGGGTTTCAGTGTCAAGGATTCCCTGGTCGGATGCCAGCATCACCGTCTCGTCATTTTCTGTATAAAACACCACCTGGACCTGGGTAAGTATGGCCTGGCTCCGTTCCTTGACCAGGGTGGCCGTGGCAGCTTCCAGTTCCCATTGCGTAATCCCGTTTTTTTGGAAACCTGTTTCATGATCCCCAGTTTCAGGGCCGCATCAGAATCCACGTGAAGATCCGTGATTTGTTGTGTGGCAGTCTTCATTTTCCGGATCACATAGACCCCTCCTGCGCTGCCGATCGAAATGATCAAAAGCAACAGGATGAGAATCCGCGGTTTTTTGAAAAAAACAGGTTCATAACAAAAAGGATTTCAGCGCGGTTTCCCACAGGCCGGCGGCTTTGAGAATGGCTTCGCAGATTTCCCTGACAGCCCCCCGCCTCCGGCCGCCAGAGTGACGATATCGGCCTGGGCCTTCACCTCCTCTGCTGCGTCTGCCACGGCAATGGCCACCCCGGCCCGGGCCATGGCCGGCAGATCAATCAAATCGTCTCCCATGAACGCCATGGCAGACAAATCGATACCGGTCTTCTGGGCCATACGTTCCAGGGCGTCCCCTTTGTTGAAAATACCGTCAAAAACCAGATCAATGCCCAGGTTTTGACAGCGGTGGGTCAGGGCACCTGAAATTCGTCCAGTGATAATCCCCGCCTGAATGCCGTTATCCATGAGCAGACGCAGACCCAGTCCGTCCCGGGATGAAAACTGTTTAACCTGTTCTCCGGAATCGGAATAGATGATCCGGCCGTCTGTCAGGACCCCGTCCACATCCAGCACCAGCAGTTTAATCTGTTTCAGTGAAGCGGTCATTTGGGTTACGCCGCCGCTTTTTTTATGGCAAGAAGGGTCGCCAGCAACGGAGCCATGTCCGTCAGTGGCAGGGAGTTGGGACCATCGCACAGCGCTTTTGAAGGATCCGGATGGGTTTCCATGAACAGTCCGTCAGCCCCGGCCGCCATGGCTGCTTTCGCCAGAGTGGGAATATATTCCCGGTCCCCGGCCGATGATGTGATGCTACCGCCGGGCAGTTGGACACTGTGGGTGGCATCGAATATCACGGGAACCCCATTTGTTTCAATATGGGAATGGACCGGAAATCCACCACCAGATTGTTGTACCCGAAACTGGAACCCCGTTCGGTGATGGCGATATGGGGGTTGCCGGTGGAAGCGGCCTTAGCCAAAATATTCCGGCAGTCTCCGGGTGCCAGAAACTGGCCTTTTTTGACATTCACAGGCCGGCCGGTACGGCAGGCCGCCAGAATCAGGTCTGTCTGGCGACACAAAAACGCCGGTATCTGGATCACATCCAGTACTTTTGCCGCCTTTGCCGCCTGATCCGGCAGGTGGATATCCGAAATGATTTTCACGTTCAGCCGGGATTTAATCTCTGCCAGAATGGACAAACCCTGTTCAAATCCCGGGCCCCGGAAAGAATCCACAGATGTCCGGTTGGCCTTGTCAAAAGAGGCCTTGAACAGAAACGGGAGGTTCAGTTCAAGGGTCAGAGTCTTCAGGGTGTCACAGATATGAAACGTGGTGTCGAAATCTTCGATCACACAAGGTCCGGCCACCAGAAAAAAACGGGGAACAGGGGTGTCGATCATTTCTAAAAAAAATTGCTCATGGATCATCCTTATGTTCGGATCGTGAATTGGAGATCAACCTATAATCTGACACCTGAAAAGTCAAGAATGTAAAATACCTTGATAAGTTTTGGCGTAGCTGGTATTTTTATGGGCGTTTCACTTAGGATAATGATAACCATTTGAAAAATATGGATGTTTTGGATGAAGAAAATTTTTTTGCTGGGGTTATGTGCCGTGATTTTGGCGCCGCTGGTCTGGGTGCTGACATATCGTTTTGAAGGATCCCCACCCGAGGTAACCGCAGATTTGCCGACACGCTTTCTCAAAGACGGCGTCACATTGTCGCTGGATATCATCGACCATAAAACCGGACTCCGGAATATTCATGTCCGGCTTGTTCAAAATGATATCACAAAGACACTGTTGAAGAAAACATATCCGACCGGAGATCTGCTGGCTCCGTTTTCCGGAATTCCCCAGGGAGGGGACCGGCTGGTCATTCCTGTGGAAACCGGTCGCCATGGATTGAGTGATGGAGAGGCTGTAATTCAAATTCAGGTGACGGATCAGTCTGGCGGGGGTGGAATCACGGGAATATGGCGGAAGAGAAAATATCCATCGTCATCGATACCCAGCCCCCCGCATCGAGGTGTTGAGCCGGCAGCACAATGTGGAGCGGAGCGGTTCCGGTCTGGTGATCTACCGGTTATTTGAACCTGATCTCAACAGCGGCGTCCAGGTGGGGGACCGGTTTTTTCCGGGTCATACCGGGCTGTTTGATCAGACCGATATCCATGCGGCTTTTTTTGCCCTGGATCATACCCAGGCCCCGGGACCCGGATATGGATCACTGCCGAAGATGAAGCGGGGAATGCCACTCAAAAAGGGTTTTATCATTATATTCGGGATCGAGGGTTCAAATCGGATGTGCTGAAAATATCCGATGCGTTTTTGGAAAAGACCATGCCCGATTTTCAACTCGGGAGCCTGGAAAACCGCATCAAGCAATCCGGCCATCCGTTTCTGGATAAGTTCCTGGTGGTCAATACCGATCTTAGGAATGCGAATGTGGACAAAGTGCTGTCCCTTCCGGTGGATACCGTTTCTGAAATGCTGTGGCAGGGTAAATTCGAGCGGATGCCCGGAGCCACCCGGGCCGGGTTCGGCGATCAGCGTACCTATACCTATCACGGAAAGGAAATCGGGCAATCTCGTCACATGGGCATAGATCTGGCATCCACGGCCCAGTCTCCGGTGGGGGCCGCTAACACGGGTCGGGTGATCCTGGCGGAACCGGTGGGCATATTCGGAAATACCGTGATCATTGACCACGGGTTTGGCCTGGCCAGTCTTTACTCACATCTGAGTTACATGGCCGTGTCAGTGGGGGATACGGTCCGGAAAGGAGATGTCATCGGCAATACTGGAATGACCGGATTGGCTGCCGGAGATCATCTGCATTTTTCCATGATCGTTCACAATGTATTTGTCAACCCCCTGGAATGGTGGGACACCAATTGGATCGAAAATAACATCACCGCCAAGATCAGGGCGGTCAATGAAGGATAATTATGAGTGATCATACCGTCAGCAAGACCTATGAACAGATTAATGAGAAAATCGCCCGGGGAGAAGCCGTGGTGGTCACGGCTGAAGAAGTGATCGATATTGCCAGGGAAAACGGCATTGTAGAGGCGGCCCGTCAGGTGGATGTGGTGACCACCGGCACGTTCGCCCCCATGTGTTCATCCGGTGCGTTCATCAATATCGGCCAGTCCAAACCGGTGGTACGTACCACCAAAACCTGGTTCAACAAGGTGCCGGCCTATTCAGGCATCGCGGCGGTGGACTGCTATCTGGGGGCCACCCAGACCAGTGATGACGATCCATTGAACAAACGGCATCCCGGGGATTTCAATTACGGAGGGGGGCACGTGATCCAGGACCTGGTGGCGGGAAAACCCGTGGAGATTCTGGCGGAATCCTACGGCACCGACTGTTATCCCAACCGGCGCATTGAAAAGACCATGACCCTTGAGGAACTGCCCAATGCGATGCTGGTGAATCCCAGGAACGCTTACCAGAATTATAATTGTGCCATCAATCGGTCAGACCGCACCAAATATACCTATATGGGGACATTAAAGCCGGGCATGGGCAATGCCAATTATTCCACATCAGGTGCCCTGAGTCCGCTGTTCAACGACCCTTATCTCAAAACCATCGGTGTGGGCACCCGGATTTTTTGGGCGGGGCCCAGGGGTATGTGATCTGGACCGGCACCCAGCACAAGAGTGCCGTGGACCGGGGGATGAACGGCGTTCCCCTGGGCCCTGCCGGTACTTTGTCGGTGATGGGTGATCTCAAAGAGATGTCTCCTGAGTGGCTGGTGGGACAAAGTATCCGCGGATACGGATGTTCTCTGTCAGTGGGCATCGGCATTCCGATTCCGATTCTCAATGAAGAAATTCTCAAGTATACGGCTGTGTCGGATGAAGAAATTTTCACCCAGATCGTGGATTACGGATATGACTATCCCGAAGGGGTGGGCCGTTCCTATGGCCAGGTCAGTTATGCGGAACTCAAAAGCGGTTTCATCATGGTCAAGGGTCAGAAGGTCTCCACCCATCCCTTGTCCAGCATGGTTAAGGCCAGGAAAATTGCCCGACAGCTCAAATCTGCGATCCAGCGGTCAAAGTTTCTGCTGGGACAGCCCCAGCATCTGTTTTTTCAAAAATAAAGGATTGACATGGCCAAGAAAAAAACGCCTGGCGGGAGAACATTGAAGCCATTCTCATTGCCGTTGTGATCGCTTTGTTCATCCGGACTTTCATTGTCCAGGCATTTAAGATCCCTTCCGGATCCATGCTGGAAACCCTTCAAATCGGGGACCAGATTTTGGTGAACAAGTTCATCTACGGCGTGAAAATTCCGTTTACCGGCGGAAAGGTTCTGATTCCGATCAAGACACCGGAGCGGGGGGATATTGTGGTGTTTGAATATCCGGAAGATCCGTCCAAGGATTTTATCAAGCGGGTGGTGGCCGTGGCCGGTGACACCGTGTCCATCGTGGACAAGCAATTGTATGTGAACGGAAAACCGGTGACGGATGAGCCGTATGCGCACTATTCCCGGATGCCGACCCATGTGGACAACATGCCGCCGGTAAAGGTGCTGGAAAACAAGCTGTTCGTCATGGGAGACAACCGTGACAACAGCCATGACAGCCGGTTCTGGGGTTTTGTGGATCTGTCGGCCGTCAAGGGGGAGGCATTTATGATCTACTGGTCCTGGGACCGGGAAAAATTCGGTGTCCGGTGGCACCGGATCGGTGACCTGCTGATATGACCTATAAAATGAAGGATGGATGATGCGATTCACGAAAAAGGATATTCTGGATGTCCATTCCCTGGATCCGGCGGAAATCACCCTGATTCTGGACACTGCCATGGGTATGAAGGAGATTTCCCGGAGACCCGTGAAAAAAGTGCCTACCCTGAGGGGAAAACCATTGTGCTGTTTTTTCAGGAACCGTCCACCCGGACTAAACTGTCCTTTGAAATTGCGGCCAAACGTCTGTCTGCGGATTCCGTTGCCATCACCAAATCCGGCTCCTCCATGGTCAAGGGTGAAACCCTGATCGACACAGTCAAAAACCTGGAAGCCATGCGGCCGGATGTGATCGTGATGCGCCATAGCTCTTCCGGTGCGGCCCGGCAGGTGGCAAAGCGGGTGGACTGCTCGGTGATCAATGCCGGGGACGGCATTCACGCCCATCCGTCCCAGGCCCTTTTGGACATGATGAGCGTCCGGGAGAAAAAAGGCGGAATTCAGGGGTTGAAATTGTCGATTATCGGGGATATCGCCCACTCCCGGGTGGCCCGATCCGATATCGCCGGATTTTCCAAAATGGGGGCAACGGTGTCGGTGTGCGCCCCGCAGACCATGATCCCGGCGGGTATCGAAGCATTGGGGTGTCAGGTGGCCTCTAGCATGGAAACGTGTGTGGCGGATGCGGATGTGATCATGATGCTCAGAATTCAGAAAGAGCGGATGAGCGATGTATTGTTCCCATCGGAGCGGGAGTATGCAAGCAGGTTCGGCCTGAACCACGACCGGGTGGCTCTGGCGAAAAAAGATGTCACCATCATGCATCCGGGCCCCATGAACCGGGGGGTGGAAATCAGCAGTGAGGTTGCAGATGCCGGGTATTCCATGATTCTGGATCAGGTGACCAACGGGGTGGCTTTGCGCATGGCCCTTTACTATCTGGTGGCGGGAGGAAGCAGACATGCGGATACTGATTAAAGGTGCCCGGGTTCTGGATCCGGGGAAACAGGATGGGATCAAAACGATTCTGATCGAGGGACAGACCATTGCCGCGGTACTGGATCCGTCTGATCCCGTGCCCGGCGGTGAGGCAAACCTTGACGTGGTGAATGCCGACGGGCTGGTACTGGTGCCGGGCCTGATGGATATTCATGTGCATCTGCGGGAGCCGGGTCATGAGTACAAGGAAACCATTGCCACGGGAACCGCCGCTGCGGCCCGGGGGGGATTCACGGCCGTGTGCGCCATGCCCAACACCCAACCGGTGAATGACAATGCCCAGGTGACCGGGTTTATTCTGGAAAAGGCCCGGGCTGCTAAAGGTGCCCGGGTGTATCCGGTGGGTGCGGTCACCAGAGGGTCGGCCGGGGGCATCTTGCCGAAATACAGGATATGCAGCAGGCTGGGATCGTAGCGGTATCCGATGACGGCCGGCCCGTGGAAAGCGCCCAGGTGATGCGCCGGGCCCTGGAATACTGCAACGGGTTGTCCATTCCGGTATTTGTCCATGCCGAAGACCTGTCTCTGGTGAACGGCGGCGCCATGAACGAAGGACCGGCCGCCACCTTTTGGGGCATTTCCGGCATTCCCAATGCTGCGGAAGCGGTGATGGTGGCCAGGGATATTCTGTTGTCCCGGCTCACCGGGGCTCATGTGCATTTCTGTCATATCAGCTGCAAGGAATCCATTGATCTGATCCGGAATGCCAAGCAACAAGGTATCTGTGTCACCTGCGAGACCGCGCCCCATTATTTCACCCTGACCGACGAGGATGTGAAAGACTATGATACCCATTTCAAGATGAACCCTCCCTTGAGGTCTGAAAAAGACCGGCAGGCTGTGATTCAGGGACTTTCGGACGGCACCATCGATGTGATCGCCTCGGACCACGCCCCCCCACAGCAAAGAGGAAAAAGACCTGGAATTCGATTCGGCCGCATTCGGCATCGTGGGACTGGAAACAGCACTGCCGCTGTCTTTGAAACTGGTCCGGGACGGTCATCTGTCCCTGGCGGACCTGGTGTTGAAAATGGCCAAGCAGCCGGCCGGGATTCTGGGGATCAACAATGATATCATTCCTGGAAATCCGGCGGATCTGACCCTGATCGATCTGGAGGAAAACTGGGTGATCGATCCTGGCCGGTTCGTGTCCAAAAGCCGGAACACCCCGTTCACCGGCATGCCGGTTCAGGGAAAAGCCGTGGCGGTGATGGTGGATGGAATCTTTGTCTTTGGGGCGGGTCATGCCTGAACCCGGCGGCAGGCAATTCAGCATTCTGGTGGTGGATGATGATACCAGCATGCGGGAATTTCTGGAACTGCTTCTGTCCCGGGAAAATTATGAGGTGGCCACCGCTGAAAACGGGAAGCGGGCACTGGATCTGATCCGTCGCCATACTTACGATCTGGCACTGGTGGATATCCGTTTGGGCGATATCACGGGACTGGAGGTGCTCAAACAGGTCAAACAGCGGCATCCCGATACTGTGGTTATCATGATATCCGCATATTCCACCACGGAAATTGCCGTAAATGCCATGAACGAAGGGGCTTATGACTTTGTCCCAAAACCGTTTGACAACGACGAGCTGCGCCAGACCATCGCAAAGGCCCTGGACCTTCAGACCCTGGAACAGGAAAAAAACACCGGGAATCTGAAATCCAGAATTATCTTCATTTTGATCGGATCATCGGCAACAGCCCGGGAATGACGGCCATTTACAGTCGGATTCATCAGATCAGTGCCACCAAAACCAATGTATTGATCACCGGTGAAAGCGGTACCGGTAAAGAATTGATCGCCCGGGCCATCCATGAGCACTCGGATCGAAAAGACCAGCCCTTTGTAGTAGTCAATTGCGGGGGGATTCCGGACACTCTCATGGAAAGCGAATTTTTCGGCCATGTCCGGGGGGCGTTTACCGGAGCGGTGGTGGACAAGAAAGGACTGTTTGAAACCGCAGACCATGGCACGATTTTTCTGGATGAAATCGGTGAGCTTTCTCCCATGCTTCAGGTCAAGCTGCTTCGGGCCGTTCAGGAAACCTCGTTCAAACCGGTGGGGGGACCACGGAAATCACCGTGAATGTCAGGATTATTTCCGCCACCAACAAAAATCTGGATAAGGAAGTGGTGGAAGGCAGGTTCAGGGAAGATCTGTTTTCCGGTTGAATGTTATACCCATCAAAGTGCCTCCCCTGCGGGACCGGAAGGAGACGTGGCAATCCTGGCCCAGCATTTTGCTGAGAAATACTCCCGAAAGATGGGCCGGGACATTGTCAAGCTGTCTTCCTATGCCATCGATTTTCTGAACAAATATTCGTTTCCCGGCAATGTGCGGGAGCTGGAAAATTTGATAGAGCGCTCTGTGGCCTTGTCATCCACCAACATTATTCTGCCTGAGAGCCTGACGATTTCAATGCATAAAGCCCGCCGGTGGGTCGAGGGTGTGAAGAACCGTCGATTTGATTTGAAGCAGGTGGAGCAGGGTGTTGACCTGGATGAAATTCTGTCTGCGTTTGAATCCGCCTATCTGAAAAAAGCCATGGAAGCGGCTGGGGGAGACAAGAAAAAGGCGGCTGATCTCCTCAACTTGTCTTTGCGGTCTCTGCGATACCGATTGGACAAAACCGCAGAAGACTCATAAACCGGTCCATCCGGTGGTCCGTCCGGATTGGAAAAAGGGTGACAGGAATCTGAGATGCGGTGATGTCATCCATGAAGGTCGAACAGATCCGTAACCCGGTCCCGCAGATATTGACCGATGGGAATGGCGGAAGTGGCTGCCGGGGAGGGGGCGTTGCACACATGCAGGGAGCGGGCGGTCCGTGCAAAAAGGAAATCGTGGACCAGGTCTCCGTTCCGGGTGACGGCCTGGGCCCGGATTCCGGCGGGATAGGGCAACAGATCATTCAATGTCAAAGATGGGCAGTATTTTCTGATCCGTGCCAGATATCCGGGTTTCCAGACAGAGTCTTTCTGTTCTTTGATTCCGGACAGCAGGTGCCGGCCCGTGATTTTCCAGAAGCCGGGGAAACCGAGCATCTCCGCCATATCCTTGAACCGGGCGTTGAACCGGCCGTATCCTTCTCTGGCAAATCCCAGTACTGCGTTGGGCCCCACGGTGACGTCTCCGTTGATCGTGGGGGTCAGGTGAACCCCCAGAAATGGAAGGTCCGGATCCGGAATGGGATAGATGAGCCGGGAAACGATGTCGGACCGGTGAGCGGGCAGTTGAAAATACTCCCCCCGGAACGGGATAATGGAAAAGTCGATATCTATGTGCATCATTTTTGCCAGACGGTCTGCCATCAGCCCGGCGCACACCACCAGATATCGGGTGGAAACGATGCGAGAACGGGTGTGAACCGTCACCTGATCCCTGGTTTCGACCAGATGGGTGACCGGATGCCCTGTCAGAATCTGGCCGCCCTGGACTGAAAACAGGGCTGCCATTTTCTGTGTCACTGCTACAAAATCGCAGATCCCGGTGGCAGGGACCAGCAGGGCCCCTTGTCCCTGAATATGGGGTTCCATGCGGGCCAGTTCCTGCCGGTCCAGTTCAAAAACCTGGATCCGGTTCTGAATGCAGCGCTGTTTTAACGCCTGCATCCGCGTATGCTCAACCGGGGTTGTGGCCACCAGCAGTTTGCCGCATTGCCGGCAGGGGATCTGGTGCTCCTTGCAAAAGGACAGGGTGTCCCTGGATCCCTGTCGGCAGAATGCCGCTTTCAAGCTGCCGGGAGCGTAGTAGACGCCGGCGTGAATCACCCCGGAATTGTGCCCGGTCTGGTGAGCTGCAAACCGATTTTCTTTCTCAATCAAAAGGACGCCGGCATCCGGAAATCGTTTCTTCAAAGTCAGGGCGGTCGAAACCCCCACAATACCGCCCCCGATCACGGTGATGTCATAGTTCGTCACGCCTGTTTCTCCTGATCAAGAAAATAAGGTTTAGCATTCTTCACCTTAGTATGGGCCCCCTGGAAAATCAAGGGAAGGCGTGGATTTTGAAATTTTGAAATATGGGGGACACCGATTTTCGATCCCTGGTTGACCCCGGAGTCATGAAAGTATATATAGATTTTGATTCAAACCATTAGGTATATCAGAATGGAGAGTAAAAAAATGAACGAATTGGATTTCTGGAACCGTCATTCCGTTCAATATCTTGAAATGGCGTTTGATGCCGGAAATAAAGAGATGATTCATAACCCGGACGGATATGGAAAAAGAACCGGCGAATGTGGAGACACGGTGGAGTTTTTCATCAAGGAAAAAGACGGGAGACTGGAAGCGGTTTCTTTTATTGCCCACGGATGTCTGAATACAACGGCATGCTGCAACACCGTTGTTTTTTTTGCCCGGGGCAAAACCATTGATCAGGCATGGGAAATCATCCCTGAGCAGATCGTGGCGTACCTTCAGACACTGCCGCCGGATCATGAGCACTGTGCCCAGCTGGCTGTGGGGGGGTTGTACCTGGCATTGTCCGATTTTCAGTCCGGGCACTCTAAAAAGGCCAAAACCGCTTAAGGATTTGGAGAAAAACTATGGAAGATAAGACATCATGGGACTGGGACACGGAGCTGAAGGAAGTGCCGTTTGACGAATGGCGGTCCCGCTTCAACTGGGTTCAGACGCCGCAGGTGAGTCACAACGGCGAGGGGATTGCAGCGGTTGTGAATCTGGATGAAATGGCGTTCAATGTGTGCGTGAACGGAGAGGTCTGGGAAGAAGAATATGAAAAAGCCTGGAGTTTGACACCGGTTTCCGGCAGCGGGTTTGCCGCTTTTGTGGCCCGGGATGAAGAATGGACCCTTGCGGTAAACGGTCAGGAATGGTCCCACCGGTGCGATTTCATCTGGCAGTTGATGAAAAGTCCGGACGGGCAGAGCCTGGGAGCGGCGTTTCAGGCGGATTCGGAATACGGTATCATCGTGAACGACACGCCCTGGGATAACCGGTTTGAGAATTTGACCGGTGCGGTGATGGCGGCTGACGGCACCTCTGCGGCCGTTGTTCAGATGATATCCACGCCCGGAGCGGATGTGACGGCTTTCAGAGAGGGCGTTTTCAGTGTGGCCCGTAACGGCGTTCCTGAAGATCTTCGTTTCCTCAATATCTGGGACATCAGTTTTGACTCTTCCGGCAGACAGATCGGTTACGGGGTGCGGACGAACCGGGAACCTATTCCGTTGTTCAGAATGGCGCCCTGTGGGAAAACCGGTTCGAATCGGTGTGGAAACCGGAGTTTCTGGATGAAAAATCTCTTTTGGCCCCGGTCCGTGTCAACGGCAAATGGGAATTGTACAAAAACGATGCCCCGTTCTGGCGCAGGCGGTATGATCAGCTCTGGCACATGACGTTGTCACCCGGCGGCAAAGATGTGGCCGCTATTGTGTCCACCCCTTACGGCCGCTGGAGCGTGGCCGTGAATGACATGGTGTGGCAGGTATCCTGGGATACCATGGTGTCGGATATCCATTTTTCAGAAAACGGGTCCAGCCTGGCGGCGGTTTTCAAGCACAAGGGTGTCTGGGATCTGGCAGTGGATCAGATTCCCTGGAATCTGGCTGCGGAAATGGTGTTTTTCCCTTGCCTGAGTCAGGACGGCAGTGTGGTGGCGGTGGTGATTCAAAAACAGGGCCAGTATCAGCTGGTGGTCAACAAGCGGGTGGTGGCATCGGGGTTCAGTTTCATGGCCGATCCTGTGATCAGCCCCGACGGATCCAAAGTGCTGCTCAAAGGTATTGAGAACGGTATATACAAACGCCGTATCATCCGTGTGTAACTGCGTTTTTTTTAAAAGGAGCCTGCAATGAACAGTATTATCGCCTTTATAATGGGGCCGATGGTGTGGATATCCATCATCATATTTCTGGGGGCCTGATTGTTAAACTGGTGGGGATCCTTCGTGCGGTCCGTCAGAAAGAACCCTATATCTACTCATATGTGACACTGAAACACAGCCTGCGGTCCATCGGGGCGTGGCTGATCCCTTTTTTTCCCAGAAGCGCCCGAATGAGCCCGGTATATTACGGCGTTTCCTATCTGTTTCATATCTTTTTGTTTCTGGTGCCGTTGTTTCTGGCTTCCCACATCGTGCTGATCAATGAGGCGTTTCAGATATCCTGGCCGGCATTGAATGATCAGGCGGCGGACTGGCTGACCGTGGGCGTGATGGCGGCGCTGATTTTTTTGCCGTTCGCCGGTTCAAGGTACCGGAAGTCAGATATCTCACCGGTCCCATGGATTATGTGCTGATTTTGCTGGTGCTGCTGCCTTTTTTGACCGGACTTCTGGCATACCACCAGTGGATCGCCTACCGATGGATCACCGTGATTCACATTTTGTCCGGAGAGCTGATGCTCATCATCATTCCGTTTTCCAGGTTTTCCCATATGCTCACAGCACCGCTGACACGGGCCTACATGGGATCTGAATTCGGCCATGTCAGACAGGCAAGGGACTGGTAGGAGAAAAAACCAATGCAGACAAAGGACAAACCCATGACAGACGCACCCACATCTGTTGAAAAAAACACGGATCCGGCTATTGAATCCGGGCTCGAACGGCTGACTCCTGACCGGATCCGGCAGGTCATCCAGCAGGTATTGAAAAAGGAAACCGGTCCCCGGTTCAAAGCCTATGTGGAAACCTGTATGCGATGCGGCCTGTGCGCCGAAGCATGCAGTTATTTTTGTCCAATGACAGGGATCCGCAGTTCATGCCGGCAGCCAAGGTGAAAAATACCATCTGGGAGATGCTGAAAAAAAACGGAGACGTGTCCAAGGATTTCCTGCGGCGGGCCGTTCGGATTTCCCACCTGGAATGCAATGTGTGCAAAAGGTGCGCCATGTACTGTCCGTTCGGCATCGATATCGCCTATCTCATGCTTTTGGTAAGAAGAATCTGCCATAAACTGGAAATCACGCCCCAGTATATTCAGGATACGGTTAACTCCCATTCAGTAACGTTGAACCAGATGTGGGTCAAGGATGATGAATGGATCGATACCCTGCAATGGCAGGAGGAAGATGCCAGAGAGGAGTTCGAAGACCTGCAGATTCCCCTGGACAAGGTAGGCGCGGATCTGATGTATTCCGTGATTGCACCGGAACCAAAATTTCAGGCCGGTTTGATTTATCAGACCGCTACCATGATGCATGCGGCCGGTGTGAACTGGACCATGCCCTCGACGCCGGGCTGGGACAACAGCAACATGGCCATGTACACCGGAGATAATGAAATTTCTGGCCGCATTGCCCGGGCATTTTTTGAAACGGCGGCAAAACTGCGGGTCAAGCGCATTGTCATGGGGGAGTGCGGCCATGCATTCCGGTCGGTGTACGATATGGGCAACCGGTGGAATTCGTGGGTGATGCCGCCTTTTGAAGTGGTGCATGCCCTGGCGTTTTATCATGAACTGCTCACCCAGGGACGGATCACCATCAAGGAAAAATACAAAAAAAAGGTGACCCTGCACGATCCCTGCAATGTATCCCGGGGACGGGGTCTGCACGATAAGGCCAGAGAAGTGGTGAACATGGTGTGCGAAAATTTTGTGGAGATGACCCCCAACCGGGAGCACAACTACTGTTGCGGGGCCGGTGGCGGGGTCATCAACTGCGGTCCGCCCTACAAAGGGGAACGCATGGTGAACAACCGAGTCAAAGCGGAACAGCTTGCCGCCACCGGTGCGGAAGTGCTCATCGCTCCCTGCCACAACTGTCACAGCGGGTTGGAAGATATTATCCATCATTATGATTTGGGGATGGAGATCAAGTTTCTGGGGGATCTGATTTATGAAACCATGGAAAAAAGATTTATGAACCGGGGGCATGACATGAGATTCAAAAAGGACGTCCTTATAGTTCTGGTTGCAATTGCTGCCTCACTGATGGCCGGGTTTTTCAGTTATGCCGGACAGGATCCTGAGCGGCTGGACCCCTGGGCGTTTGAATCACCCAGACGGCCCGGAGCCGTATTTTCCCATGATGACCATATGATGTTACTGGATGATGATTGCAGTCTGTGCCACCATGTCTATGAAAACGGCGAGCGGGTATCCGGAGAAAGCAGTGAGGACAGTTACTGCTCAGACTGCCACAGCCTCAAACCGGTTCCGGACAATCCCATGCCCCTGGAGGCAGCCTATCACAACCTTTGCCGGGACTGTCATTTTGACCGGGGCACGGGGCCGGTGCTGTGCGGTGAATGCCATATCAAGGAATAAGGAGACAGCCATGACAAAAAAATAATGATCGTGGATGATGATCCGGCCATTACCCGTTATCTGGAAATACTGTTCACAGACAATGGATTTGAGACCTGTATCGCGGATGACGGCAAACAGGCCATGGATGTGTTTTTGGACCAGCAGCCGGATCTGATCACCCTGGATCTGGAAATGCCTGAAGAATGGGGTCCCCGGTTTTTCAGAAAGATTTCCAAAAAAGGGTATACCACGCCTGTGATCGTTATCTCCGGATTGTCCGGGCGGACGCATTCCATTCCCAAAGCAGAAGCGTTTTTTGCCAAACCCTTTAATGCCGAAGAAATCCTTGCCAAAGTAAAGGCGGTTTTGGGCGTGTGATTGTTACACAGTTATGACAAATAAACTCCTGGTGGTCGATGATGAGGAAGGAATCCGGGAAGTTCTGGACATCACCCTGACCGATGCCGGATATGAGGTGTTGACGGCTGAGAACGGCTTTATCGGTTTGGACATGGTCAAAATGCACAAACCAGGTATCGTGCTCACCGATATCCGCATGCCCGGCATGGACGGCATGGTGCTCCTTAAATTGATCAAACAGTCGTTTCCGGATATCGAGGTGATCATGATCACCGGATACGGGGATGCCAACCTGGCCATTGAAAGCCTGAAAATCGGGGCCGTGGATTTCATTTCCAAACCCGTGAATCAGGATGTGCTTGAGATCGCTTTGAAACGGGCGAATGACCGTATCCGTACCCGGGAAAAGCTGGCGGATCATACCCGGAATCTGGAATTTCTGGTCGCGGAAAAAACCCGGAAACTGGCGGAATCTGAAAAACGGTATGTTCAGCTGTTCAACGAATCTCCGGCTTTTATCACGATTCTGGATGAGAATTTCCACATCGTTGAATCCAACAACCGGTTCCGGGAACAGTTCGGAGACCATGCGAACCTGTACTGCTATCAGGTGAACAAACAGCGTACAGCCCCTTGTGACCCCTGTCCGGTCAAGCAGACCTTTGACGACGGCCGGTCCCACACCGCTGAGATGGATGTCACCCTGAAAGACGGCAGTATCCGCCGGTTTTTCATCCAGACGTCTGCTATTGTCGATGACAACGGCCGGATTAAACATGTCATGGAAATGTCGACGGATGTCACGGTCGTTCATCAGCTTCAAGATCATCTAGCAGCACTGGGCCTGCATATATCCTCCATTTCCCACGGGATAAAAGGGATGCTGACGGGACTGGACGGCGGGGATTATCTGATTCGGTCCGGTCTGGAAAAAAAGATTTTCAAAAGATTACCAACGGCTGGGATATTATCCGGGAAAATATCGCCATGATCCGTCAGATGGTGCTGGACATTCTGTTTCATTCTAAAAATCGGACCCCGGACATGAAACCGGTGTCTGTGTTCGACTTTATCCAGGAATTGGTGACCACCGTGGAGCACCGGATCCGCAAGGAAGATATTGACCTGATTCTGGACACACCGACGCCCAATACCGATTTTGATGTCATGATGGACAAAACCATGCTGTTCGGTGCCTGCCTGGCCATTCTGGAAAATGCCGTGGATGCCTGTGTCAGTGTAAAAAATGACCGGGAAATTCTGACCATTCAGATACAGGTCACAAACATGTCTCAACAGGTGGTGTTTAAATTCCGTGACAACGGTAAAGGCCTTGACAGGGAATACCGGCAAAAGATTTTTTCTTTGTTTTTTTCGGACAAGGGGAAAAAAGGCACCGGATTGGGCCTCTTTATTGCCCGTCGATCCGTGCAGCAGCACCAAGGTGAAATCCTTGTGGATTCAGTCCCCGGAAAATTCACAGAATTTACCATTATCATTCCGAAAAAACATCTGACATTTGACACAAACCGGTTTATTGTTATGATACTAAATAAGCCATTGAATATTCACGGGTGGGCTGTTTGAAAAATGTGGAGGGGTTGTGTTATGCCAAAGTGGATGACAATCAGTGAGGCAGTTGATGAGTTCGATCTGTATGACCTGTTCAGTGAGATCATCGACTCCTACAGTGAGGAAATGGATGATCCGGATGCCATTGCGTCCGAGCTGACGGAGCTGCTGGAAGAGCATGAAGAGGAATATGAATTTTCCGCAGATCCGGACGGAGATTATGCGGAAAGTTTTGAGCGGAATCTCCGGGATGCCATCGGGTATCTGTTCGAAGAGTTCAATTTAGGGGAACTGCCGGAAGTGGATTTTGACGATCCGGACGTGGATGAGGACGATCTGACTGATATCTATAATGACAAATTTGATGACAGCATCGAACACCGGGTCGATATGGATGCCTATGAAGAAGGGGATGACATCGAGGAAGACGATGCGGATTGAACAGTTCAGATACGGAACAGACAATCTGGCATACCTGGTTTTCTCAGGCACGTCAGGTGTGGCCATTGATCCGGGTGCGGCAGACGAAATGGTGAGGTTTGCCCGGGAACATGACATTTCCATCGATCAGGTGACCAATACCCATCTTCACCCGGACCACACCTGCGGCAATGCCGAAATGCTGGAAAAAACCGGCGCCCAGTACCTGGATTGCCGGACCTTTTCGGACAACGACGTTCTCACCCTGGACAACGAGACATTGACTGTCATCAAGACCCCGGGACATACCCAAGAAGATGTCTGTTTTGCCGGCCATGATTTTCTGGTGACCGGAGATACTCTGTTCAATGGCACGGTGGGAAACTGTTTTTCAAAAGACCTTGCCGCTTTCTATCATTCCTTGAAAAACTGCTGGCATTTCCAGGGACCACCCGGGTGTTTGCCGGCCACGATTATGTGAAGGACTCCGTGGAAATCGCCCAGGCCATTGATCCGGAAACACCGGGTGTGGCTGAATACCTGGACAATTATGACCCGGACCGGGTGACCTCTACTCTGGCGGATGAACTGCGGATCAACCCCTTTCTTCGGTTCAACGACAAAACGATGATCGCAAAGCTGACACAGCGTCATTTTCCCTGTGCCACGGAAATCGAGTGTTTCAAATCCCTGATGAAGGCGTTCTGATATGGATGAACCGGATTTATCTTCTGTGAGTTGCCGCCTGGTGCAGACAGCGGATATTACTGACCTGAAAAGTCTGTATCAGGATGCTGGATGGTGGGATCAGCCTGTGAACGGCATCCGGATTTTCTTTCCCGGATCGTTTCTGGTTCCGCGTTGTTTGCGGGGGCGTTTGACCGGACAAAATGATCGGTATGGGCCGTGCCCTGTCCGATTTGAGCAGTGACGCCTACATTCAGGATGTGGTGGTGTTGCGCGATTACCGGGGTCGCGGTATCGGCAGGCAGATTATCCGCACATTAATCACTTGTCTCAAAGAACATGGCGTAGACTGGATCGGTCTGATCGGTGAACCCGGTACCCACCGTTTTTACGAATCTCTGGGATTCGGGCCGATGACCGGCCACACGCCCTACAGACTGAAGGATTGATTTATGTATCACCGTTGTGACACCGGTATTTCCCCTGATCTTCAACAGACCATCTGTTTTCCGACAGCCGGCCGTTTTGAGCTGTCCGATCGGCAAATGGTTCAGATCTATATCGACAAATATGCACCTGAGTCCTGTGAATACAACTTTGCCAATCTGTTCTGTTGGCAGGAAATATACAACTACCACTGGCGGCTGTTCAAAGGGAGGCTGGTGGTTTATGACGGCGTGAATCAATGCGCGTTCATGCCGCTGGGAGAACCGCTGCCCCCGTCGGAATTGGTGGAACTGGCCCGGGAACTGATGCGGGATGGCCTGGTGCCGGATATTGGTCTGGTTCAACGTTCCTATTTAGACGTTTACCCGAAAAGTGAACAGTATTTTTCCATTCTCCCGGAGCGGGATTATGCGGAGTATATTTATGATGTGGAACGGCTGAGCCGCCTGAACACCCCGAAGCTTCACAAAAAGAAAAATCTGATATCCCAGTTCGAGCGCGCATTTTCGGATTACCGGGTCACACCGCTGACCCCGGAGAAGCAGGTACTGGCCAGGACCATGGTCAGACTTCAGCTGGAGCGGCAGAAACCGTTGTCATCCGGGCTGGCCATGGAGTTTGAAGCCTTGGAAAAGGCGTTTTCCTGTTTCGATCTCCTGGGACTGGAAGGACTTGCCTTGATGGTCGGGGATCAGATGGCAGCGTTTTCCGTTTCAGCCAGTTGAATCCGCAGACCTACAACATTCAGTTTGAAAAATCCGACTATGACTATAAAGGAGCGGCCCAGGTGATCAATCAGCAGACCGCGTTGCATTTGAGAGACCGGTGCCGGTATATCAACCGGGAACAGGATTTGGGAATCAGGGGACTGCGCCAGGCCAAAAATCCTATGATCCGGATAAGATCCTGATTCCCCACACCCTGCGACTGCGTCGATAGTTTTCCTGCCCGGGCAGTACCCGGCACCAGATCAAACCGGACCGGACTGTAACTCTGTGGCGTTGCTTAAAAGGGAAAAACCGCTTACTTTCCGGTTTTCAGACGCTCCCAGTAGCGTTCATACACCAGAATGGCATCCCCCACATCGGTCTGAAATTCTCCTTTTTTTACCTCTTTGAGATCCGGAAAAATCATGGGATTGTTTTTTACCGCTTCGGGCATCAGATCAACGGCAGTGCGGTTGGCCGGGGCATATCCGATATATTCGCATACCTGAACCGCAATTTCTGGCTTCAGGATAAAATCGATGAATTGATGGGCCTGTTCCTTGTTTTCCGCACCGGTGGGGATGACCATGGAATCCACCCAGAAAATCGCTCCTTCTTTTGGATAGGCATACTGAATGGCCGGAAATTCCTGGGCTGCCATATATGCTTCCCCGTTCCATATCATGCCGGCAAAAGCCTCCAGGTTCAGCAGGGGCTGTTTCGGTGAATCTCCGGAAAACACACGGATGTTGGGCAGAAGAGCCCGGATCGATTCATAGGCTGTATGAATGCGGTCCGGATCGGTTTCGTTCACGGAAAATCCGTTGACGATCAGCCCGACTCCCAGAACTTCTCTCAAGTCATCGTTCATGACCAGTCGGTTTTTGAATTCCGGCCGCCACAGGTCTTTCCAGGACGTCATCATTTCCGGCGCCACCTGGTCCTTGTTATAAGCCAGGGCTGTGGATCCCCATACATAGGGAATGGAAACCAGTTGCCCGGATCATAGGGCTGGTCCATCAGGGCAGAATCCAGGTGGTGGTAATTGGTTAGAGCTTCATGGTCGATGGGGCTGAGCAGTCCTTCTTTGCGCATCTTGTGTACAAAATAGGTGGAAGGAAACACCACGTCATAGCCTTTTCCCCGGGTGAGCTTGACTTTGGCGTACATGAATTCGTTGCTGTCATAGGTGGCATAGATCACCCTGATACCGGTTTCCTTTTGAAACGCGGTCAATACCTCATCGGGCATGTACTCGGTCCAGTTATAGATATACAGATGCTGTTCTCCGGCAAATGCCGGTACGGAAAACATGATCAGTAATAACAAAAGCCTCCAGTATTTCATTTTTTTGATCTCCTTTGTCAGAATATGGGCAGCGGATACGGCTGCCAGGGTGAATAGAAACAACAGAGTACACAAGGCATTGACTTCCGGTGTGACCCCGAGTTTTACCATGGAATAGATTTTGAGAGGAAGAATTTCGAACCCCGGACCGGTGACAAAAAAACTGATGATCACGTCATCCAAAGACAGGGTGAAACTCAACAGCCATCCCGCCAGCACCGCCGGCAGAATCATGGGAAAAATGATCTTAACGAATACGTCATGCTCCCGGGCACCCAGATCTCTTGCCGCATCTACCATGGATGGGTCAAAGCCGGATATTCGGGCATGGACCAGAACAATAACAAACGGCAGGCAGAACGTAATATGGGCGGCCAGCAGTGTGAGAAATCCCGGGGTCAGCCCTGCCAGCACAAACAGCATGAGCAGGCTGATGCCCATAACGATATCCGGGCTCATCATCACGGAATACACAAGGCCCAAAAACAGTTTTCTGCCGGCAAACCGGTACCGGGAAACCGCAAACGCCCCTAACGTGCCTAAGGCGGTGGCGGCCAGGCTTGACACCAGGGCCACGGTCAGGGAATTGACGAATGCGTCCACCAGCTGGGGGTTGTCCAGCAGCCGGGCATACCATTCCAGAGAAAATCCCTGCCAGGAGGTGGTATATTTGGCCCGGTTAAAGGAATATACCATCAGAACCAGCAGCGGGGCGTACAGAAAGCAAATACCGCTGATACCCAGGAAATCTTGACCCAGCGCTTCATGGCATCTGATGATACCGGTTGAACCGCCGGGACAAAACAAAATAAATGGCGAGCATCAGTCCCATGATCAGCAGCAGAAACACACTGGCCGCCGATCCGAACGGCCAGTTCATGGCGGTCAGAAACTGGTTTTAATGAAATTACCCATGAGCATGGTTTGGCGCCGCCCAATAGATCCGGCACATAGAACAGTCCCATGGCCGGCAGAAACACCATGATGCACCCGGCCGTTACACCGGGCAGCGACAGGGGCAGAACCACCCGGAAAAATACCTGAGATCCGCTGGCTCCCAGGTCCCGGGCCGCTTCCATCAGACGGATGTCCAGTTTTCCATTACCGCGTACAAAGGAAGAACCATAAAAGGCAGCAAAGAATACACCAAACCCACATATACGGCAAAATCCGTGTACAGCAGGCCCACCGGTTCAGAGACTATCCCGGTTTTCATCAGCAGGGTATTGACGATGCCGTTGGCTTTCATCAGAATCACCAGGGCATAGGTACGGATCAAAGAAGAGGTCCAGAAAGGAATGATCACCAGCATGAGCAGCAGGGGCCGGCGATGTCCGGGTGACCGGGCCAAAACCCATGCGAATGGATAGCTGATCAACAGGCACAACAAGGTGGTGTTCAGCGAATAGATCAGCGACTGGCCGAGTACTCCGGCATACACCGGATGCAGAAGCTCCCGGTACTGGGACAGGGTGACGGGCAAACCGAAGAACGTATCCGTACTCCGGGTCATGAAACTGACGCCGATCACCATCAGCCCGGGAACCAGAACAAACACCATAAACCAGGCCATGTTCAGAATAACGGCGATCAATTTGAATCCCTGCCGTTCATTCATCTGCCAGGGTCACCTCCCATCCTTTGATCCAGGAAACACGCACCGGCTCGTCCATGTCATAAAAGATATCCTGGTCATCTTCGTTGAAAAACTCAGTGACAAAGACGTCCTGGCCGCTTTCCAGGCGGATGATCAGATCCACGGTGGTACCTTTGTAGATCAACTCTCTGACCCGGCCGGGCAGGGCCCCGGCCGGGCAGGGCCCCTTAATCCGTTCAACGGTCATGTCCTCGGGGCGCAGCAGGATTCTGACGGCCTGGCCGGTTTGAAAACCGCGACGGTTCCTCACGGTTCTGGTGATCCCCTGAAACCGGATATCCATGTCCCTGCCCCGGGTATGGACCACCCGGGCATCGAACAGGTTGCTTTCACCCACAAAATCTGCCACAAACAGGTTCACCGGGGTTTCATAAATATCTTTGGGGGTGCCGGTCTGCTGAATGGTACCGTGGTTCATCACCACCACCCGGTCGGACAGAGTCAGGGCCTCTTCCTGATCATGGGTCACAAACACAAAGGTGATGCCCAGCTGCCGGTGGAGCTGCCTGAGGTCCAGGCGCATCTGTTTGCGTAATTTAAGGTCCAGTGCACTCAATGGTTCATCCAGAAGCAGGATCAGGGGGTGATTCACAATCGCCCTGGCAATGGCCACACGCTGCTGCTGTCCGCCGGACAGCTGCTGAATGGGGCGGGTTTCCATGTCTTCCAGCTTGACCAGGGCCAGAGTGTCTTTGACCCGTTCACGGATCTGCCGGGGGGGCATTTTTTTGAGTTTCAATCCAAAAGCGATGTTATCGTACACGTTCATGTGGGGAAACAAAGCATAGCTCTGGAATACGGTATTGACGTCCCGGTCGCATGCCGGCAGCCGGGTCTGATCCCGTCCGTTGATGAACACTGCACCGCTGTCACAGGTTTCAAGCCCGGCAATCAGCCTTAGGACCGTGGTCTTGCCGCATCCGGACGGGCCTAGAAGGGTCAGAAATTCCCCTTTGTGAATGTCCAGATTCAGGTCATCGATCACCATCTGCTGATTAAAGGATTTGGAAATGTTTTGTAAAGAAACGACCGGCATGACTCCCCTCGGCAAAATAATGCAAACAGAGTTCATAACTTACCTGAAATACCGGAAAAAATCAACAAAATAAAGATCAAGCCCTCTGTCCGGGAGTTGAAATTCAGCTCAAATCACGTATAGTACTGACACCTAAATATTTGGACGGTAAACTCCGTAAACGAAGCGCCATACGGTAAAGGACAAAAGCAAACAATGAAACAGGACAGACAGGCTGATTTCAGTCAACGGTTGACGGATATTCTCAATCACGGGGCATTGAATTTGGGGTTGGCTCTGGGATATCAATTAAAAATATTTGATGCGATGGCGGATCTGGACCGGCCGGTCACCAGCCGGTATCTGGCACAAAAAACCGGGCTTCATGAACGGTATGTGAGAGAATGGCTAGGCATCATGTGTACCGGCCGAATCATCGAAATTCATATGCCTGATCCTTCTGGAATTGAGAACGGATCGGAAGAACCGCTTTATTATCTGCCTTTGGACCATGCAGCGCTTCTTACCCGAAAGGCCGGCAGCGGGAATATGGGGGTGTACACCCAGGAAATACCTTTGCTCACCCAGATCGCCATGGCCCGGGTGGTGGACGATTTTTCAAACGGTACAGGCATTGAATTTTCCGCTTACCCCCGGTTCCAGGCGTTCATGTCCCAGCTGTCCCATGCCAAACACCGGCAGGTGCTGATTCCGCATTTTTTGCCAGAAGTGGATGAGGGACGGTTGATCACCCGGCTGGAAAAGGGATCTTTGTCTGTGACCTGGGCTGCGGTCAGGGCATTGCCCTGCAGCTGATGGCACAGCATTTTCCCGCCTCGTTTTTGTGGGCATTGACACTGACGGCTCCGCCCTGGACGAGGCAGGCAAACCACGGCGGAACTGGGATTGACAAACTTGACTTTTCAGGTCAAAGACGCGGCTGTCATTGAGGATGATGCGGCGTTATCCGAACGGTTTGATTATATCACCGCGTTTGACGCCATTCATGACCAGTCCCATCCCCTGGCCGCCCTCAGAGGAGTCCGGCACATGCTGCGGCCGGACGGCTTGTTTTCCATGATCGATATCGATGCGGCCAGCCAACAGGCCGGCAACATGGACCATCCCATGGGACCGTTTTATATACGGTCAGCCTCATGCACTGCATGCCTGTGGGACTTTTTGATCAGGGCCGGGGGCTGGGCATGATGTGGGGCCGGGAACAGGCCGTATCCCTGCTCGACCAGGCCGGGTTCCGTCATATTCAGGTTTTGGAGATGGCACACGATCCCTTTAACGTTCATTACCTGTGCCGAAAATGATGGAATGGGTGTTGAAAAAACCCCTTTCAACAGCTGTTCGGTTTGGTGAAGTGGTTTGTTTGGGTAAGGCGGATCTCTTATTGAGTCTCAAGGGTGATTTCAGGCAGGCAGAGCAGGAAAGCGTCGATCACCTCAGGATCAAAATGGCTGCCGGCATCTTTTTTTAAAATGCAAGCTGATTTCTCCAAGGAAAGGGTTTTTCTTTCAGGATTTTGCCAGCCGCATATTTGGGGTAATCCCGGGGCGATGTCAAGGCATCGAAAACATCTGCCACGGCAATTATTTTTGATTCCAGAGGAATCTGTTCTCCGGTCAACCCCCGGGGATACCCGGTGCCGTCGACTTTTTCATGATGACAGGCTGCAATCCATGGGACACGGCGCAGTACCCGTGGGAAATAAAAATTTTTCAAAATATGTTCGGTTTTGGTTGAATGGGTGTTCATTTCCCGGCGTTCTTCAGCAGTGAAAGCCCCGTTTTTAAGTAAGACCGCATCACGAATGCCGATTTTTCCGATATCATGGAGCAGGGCCGCATAATACAAATTGTCCAGTGAATGACCCTGAAGGCCCATTTTGCAGGCAATCTTCATGCTGTATTCCGTCACCCGACGGGAATGACCCGCAGTTAAAGGATGTTTGGCATCAACCGTTGCAGCCAGTGTCTCAATAGATTTTTTAAATGCCAGTTTCATTTCATCGTGCAGAATGGCATTTTCCAGGGCGATGCCCACCTGAGCGGCCAGGCCTTTGAAGAACCATTCATCCTGGGAATCAAATCGGCATTTGTTTTTTTGTTGATCACCTGGAGAACCCCGATTTTATCTCCATTGTGGTTTTTGATGGGCATGCACAGGACGGATCTGGTTCTGAAATTATTCTTGTGGTCAAACTCCCTGTTGAAATAAGAGAGTTTCCATGCGTCTTCGATATTCAGCATTTCACCGGTCCGGGCCACCCGGCCGCTGATACCTTCACCCACCGGGACCCGGATGGTACTGATTCCTTCCGCAGCCTTGGTCCATAATTCATTGCGATCTTGATCCAGCAGATAAAGACTGGTCCGTTCCGCTTTCATCGCATCTGAGATTTTTGTGACAATTAATGGAAACAGGATTTTGAAATCAAGTTCTGAAGCCAAATCCGACGCCACAGAAAGAAGGGCGGCTAACTGATTGTTGAGTTCATCACATTGTGCCAGCAGGCTTTGGGTTAGTTCAGATTTCATTTTTCATCTGTTTTGTAAGCTGTGTGTTTGACTTTAGAACAGCGTCTGTTTTATTGTCAATGCAAACTTGTTGTTTTTGCTGTTTTTATGTGACTTTTCTCTGTTTATGGTCAACCGTCGGCCAGCCGTTGGTCATACATGCTGCCCACGCCGTATTCGTTTCGCCGCATGAATTTGTCCAAGGACGGCCCGATGATCTGCATTTCAGGATTGGTTTTCAACACTTCCTGGGCGATGCGCATTTCCTTGGTGCATCCGGTGCTGTAGGTGGCGTCTTTACCGATCCACTCCGGCGGGACTTTCTGGTTCATCAGCACAAAACTTTTGGTAATATCCTCTGCGGTCTGAAAGCGCCACACATCGATATGGTTGCTGGTCTGGACGATTTCCCACATATACATCAGGTCGTCCGCATCCATGCCGTGTTCATAATATTTGGACGGGTTGATGATAAATAGATCCGGATACTGTTTTTGAGATAATCGATAAACCGGCTCATGATTTTTTTGGCCACATCGATTTTTCCGGGGATGGAGCCGATGATGCCGCTGTAGAACATTACGGTCATGTTTTTGGACTTTGCCGCCTTCATCTCATCAATGATGCGGTCGGCGCGCTCTTCCAGATCCCGGTGGGAAAAATAGATGCATTCCGGATGCCGGGGTTTGAAGACCGCCGACAGGCCCGGCCTGCCTTCATGTTCTTCCACGGTCAGATTGATGATGTCCCGGGTGAATTGAAAATGGGTTTGGATCAACCGTCTTTTCTGGTCATGGCCCCGGGAGATGACAAAGTCCACTTCCTTGAAAATCCGGGCAAAGGTGGTGGACGTCAGAAGCAGGTTCAGGTTTTCTTTGGTGCCGTCAGACACCACATAAATGTTTTCATCCTGCTTGAGCAGCTGGAGCAGCCGGTTCTTGCTGATGGTTTTTTCAAAGATGAAATGGCTTCCTTCCAAGGCTTTTGACAGGGCATGGTCATTGCGGGTGTCGGTGATGGCTACTTTTTGAACACCGGAGCTTCCTTGACCGTCAGAATTACCAGGTGGCCTAAATCCGCCAGAAACCGGGCAATGGCCACATCCACCATCACTCCGCCGGATTCGTCCGTGAGCCAGAGAATTTTACGTTTCTGAGCATGGATGAGTTCCATCAGTTTTGGTAGCCCGTTTCCTGAAACCTCTGTTTCAAACAGGTGATGAAACGTTTCAACCGTCAGTTCGGTCTCATGCGGTTCTCCCAAAGGTGGCCGGCACACATCATGGTCAGCAGCCGCTGCAGTTCGATTTCCTTGATTTTTTTTCTCAGAGAACTTAAGGAAAACTGTTCCAGGTTTTGAATCGCCCCGTCAATATGATTTAAGGCGGTGGTAAAGGAAGCGGAAGTCAGCAGGGCCTGTGCCCGGGTGTTTTCCTGCTGTTTTTTTCGGGCATAAGGATTTTCGATATGGGTCTGGCTCAGAAATATCTTACACAGCCTTTTTTCGAGCCGGGACGGAATCATCAGCAGGGATTCGACTTCATGGTCATACTTGATCCGGATCAATGCCGTCAAAATTTTCTGTCATAGACAGACTCGATGAATTCATCAACCATCCGGATAATTTTGTCATAAACGCCCTGATACCGTATAAAAAGGTAATCCCGGGAGGGACCGGGACATGATGGCGGAAAACATTTCGTCAGAACAGGGAAAATACTGTTCCCCGTTTTCCAGGTACACCATGAATTCGATCTGTTCCATGGTTGCCACTTTGTAGGGATATGCAAACGGATCGATATGGTTTTCCAGAAAAAAAGCGGTCAGCCAGGCATCCTGATGCGGTTCTTTCCCGGAGGTGACGGGGATGAATCGGGCATGGGTCATGGCAGCTCCTTGAAATGGGTATCAATATTACAAAGTCAGCGTTTTCAACGGGGCACCCGTGTCCAGGGACCGGATGGAAATACCGGTGTCATCCAGGATGCCGTATGTGGCCGATCCCTTTCTGGGACGGGCCATGGACCCGGGTTCAGGTGAATCTGCCCCTCATTTCTTTCAAGAGACCAGGCATGGGTATGACCCTGGATGACAATATCCGCGTCAGATGGGATCGGCACCCGGGGAAATCCATGGTGGACAAACAGGGTTTTGCCGTTGGCGGAAAAGGTCAGAGCATTGGCATGGCCTGGGAAAAAGGAGGGGTCGTCACAATTGCCGTAGACAAAATAGACAGCCCTGTCAGCCGCTTTAAGATTCTGCCGAATCGCTTCCGGTTGAAAATCCGGATGGCAGGGGTTGCCGTACCGGGTGTCAAACAGGTCTCCGGCGATCACCAGGACGTCGGTTTTTTCCGTTAATGCCTGAATGGTCAGCCACGTATTGAGGCTGCCGTGAATATCCGCAGTAATAAATAATTTCATTGGAAACAATGAATGACAACCCGATGCATCACAAAGGCGGGGTGGTGGTGGACTGTCGTTGATCATTTCCCTGAGTTTTCCTGAACACTTGAACGTCACCACCCGCCGGGCCGGAAGGGTCATCTCTTCATCGGTTGCCGGATTTCTGCCTTTTCGGGCGCTCTTTTCGTTGACGCAGAATTTTCCAAAACCGCTGATCATGATATCTTCACCGTTTTCAATGGTGCTTTTGATGATTTCTAGAAATTCTTCCATCACGTCATAGGCAGTGTTTCTGGAAAGGTCCAGCCGGGTTTGGATCTGTTCGGTGATAATTGTTTTGGTCAAGGCCATGTGCATTCACTCCTGAAAACAAGTCTGGTTCGGTTATTTTTTTTGCTGTTTCACCGGCAACTATTTGGGATTGTCAATTTTCCGGCAGTCTGGTATTTGTATACAGCATTGGCAAATTTTTTATTGAATGTAATGAATCTGCTTTTGAATGTCAAATGATTATCACTATTTATAATTTTATCAGGGAGTGGGTATGGAAACGGTGAATGCCATCGGATCATTGGATGGGCGCTATGCCCGGTTGACGGAGGAACTGGCGGATATTTTCAGTGAAGCCGGTCTGATCCGGCACCGGGTTTACGTGGAAATTCAATGGCTGAAATTTATCCTTTTTGATCTGAAACTGTCCAATGTATCAACGGATCCCGGCACTCTGGATTCAATTTTGCAGCAATTCGGCCCGGCAGATGTCCTCGGATCAAAACCATCGAAGAAACAACCAATCACGATGTCAAAGCCGTGGAGTATTTCATCAAGGAAAAATTGGATGCACTGGGGATGTCCGGCATCAGGGAGTGGGTCCATTTCGCGTGCACTTCAGAAGATATCAACAACACAGCCTATGCGCTGATGATGAAAAAAGGCCGGTATTTGACAGAAGAGTTACTGGGGCGCTGTATTCAGGAAATGGCGCGCAGGGCAAAGGCCTATCAGTCGATTCCCATGATGTCCCGCACCCATGGCCAACCGGCAACCCCCACCACCATGGGCAAGGAATTTGTCAATTATGCCTGGCGCCTGGAGCAGGAAAAAACCGCCCTGGAACAGATCAGGGTCCAGGCAAAGATCAACGGGGCCACCGGCAATTACAATGCCCATTGTTTTGTGTTTCCTGACATCGACTGGATCGATGCCTCCCAGCGGTTTATTTCCTCATATCTGGGGCTGGATCCGATCCTATTTACCACCCAGATCAATCCCAATGCATATCTGTCTTGCCTGCTTCATACCCTTGTCCGGGCTGCCGCGATTCTGATTGATTTCAACCGGGACATGTGGGGATACATCAGTATCGGGTATTTCAAACAGCGGGTGGCCAAAGGCGAAACCGGGTCTTCCACCATGCCCCATAAGGTGAACCCCATTGATTTTGAAAACAGTGAGGGCAATATGGGGCTGGCCACCGCCTTGATGGAGCATCTGGCAGTGAAGCTTCAGAAGTCACGGTTTCAGCGTGACTTAAGTGACAGCACGGTGTTAAGAAGCCTGGGAACTGCTCTGGGGTATTTTGTGATCGGTATGAAAAATGCCATGAAAGGGCTGTCGAAACTGGATCTGGATGAAGCGGCCCTTCAACAGGATCTGGACGGCAACCTGGAACTGCTGGCGGAACCGTTTCAAACTGCCATGCGGGTGTACGGGGAAAAAAATCCCTACGAGCGGCTCAAAGACCTGACCCGGGGAAGAAAAATTGAAAAAAACGACCTGAACCGTTTTGTGGACGGACTTGAAAACGTACCGGATTCCGTGAAGCAGCGGATGCGTGATCTGACCCCGGGCACTTATGTCGGACTGGCGGAAAAACTGGTGGACCGATATTTTGACCGGTAATGTCAGGAGCATGCCGGCATGGATGACGCTGGTGTGGCAAATGACAAAGATGGCTCGAAAATGGCGGTTTTGAAAGGATGTTGATGAAAAACCCTTGGAAATCGATATATGGAGAAAAACTGCTGCAGGTGGCTAGGGCTGAAATTGCCCGAAAACTTGAAGTGCCGGTTCTGCCGGAGAATGAACCGGACTTGTCGGATGTGCCCTCGGCACTGCTTGGAGAAAAACGAGGGGTGTTTGTGACCCTTCAGAAAGAAGGTCGCCTCAGAGGGTGTATCGGCACGATCGAGCCTGTGAAAACCGTTCTGGAAGGCGTCAGGGAAAATGTGCTGCTTGCGGCATTTAGTGATACCCGGTTTTCACCGGTAACCCCGGATGAACTGGGAGATATCCATATTGAAATCAGTCTGCTCACGGTTCCGGAAAAACAACACCCCTCAGACGTCAAAGCCGTTTTGGAACATATCACCCCGTTTGAGGACGGGGTGATCGTCGAAAAAGGGCATCACCGGGCCACTTTTTTACCCCAGGTCTGGGAACAGCTCCCGGACCCGGAATCATTTTTAACCCAACTGTGCCTGAAGGCCCGGCTGAAACCCCATGCGTGGCAGACCGGGGATCTGACCGTGTTCACCTATCAGGTACAGGCATTTGCGGAGACCGGAACATCTCATGGCCATTGACCGGGAATTGCTGGATATCATATCCGGCATCAAAGACACGGATGCACTGGAACGGCTTTTCAAGGATCTGTTTACACCGGCGGAACTCGATGATCTTGCGCTGCGGTGGAAACTGCTTAAAGATCTGCACCAGGGAATCCCTCAGAGAAGGATCGCGGGTAAATATGGCATCAGTCTGTGTAAAATCACACGGGGATCCAAGGTTTTGAAAAAAAGGGCGGTGTGGTGGGCACTATCCTGGATCAGCTCGATAATTTGTCCGGCTGATCCGGTTGCCCAGCAGATCCAGGGCCAGGCGTGACCACAGTTCCAGATTTAACGAAAGGATCCCGCGGGTGGCCATCCAGTGAAACCGGGCCAGTTCCGGGCCCGGTACATAGACGTCCGGCACCCGGGTTAAAATCTGAAACACCGCCCCTAAATGAACCTGTCCCACCTCTGTGATCATTTCATTGATGATGCCGCAGAAAACCGGTTCGTCAGCAGCCGGGCGCCGGATCAGTTCCTCGCCCAGTTCCCGGATCATCCCGGACATTAGGATGTCCTTGAAAGGTGCGCTGGATGCCGACCGGTCCTGTGAATTGATATGGCCGCCGATGCCCGACGACCACAGGTCATGGAGGCGGGATTCACTTCCCTGGCGAAGATAGACGGCGGTTTGGTCCTGGTCCCTTGTTTGAAGCACCACATAAGGGATCACCTGCTGCCACCGGGCATCCTGTTCCGCCTCGGTTCGGTCCACAAACCGGTGGCCGGCCCGGGTGCAGATGTCCACAAACGCGGACAACGGCATGGGCTCCACTGCAGTCCGTGCCATCCACGCTTCCGGCAGCCGGTCCTGGCGGATGCACAAAATTTTTTCTTTGGTCTGCAATCCGGTCCTCCTTTTTTTGAAATGAATCAACGGGTATGGCGTTTTGATCATCCTTATGTTAAGACAGCGGAAATTGCAACCCCAGTTCCGAGCCATTTCCCTGAATGACTGCCCGGTTTTGTGGGGTAATTTGCCTTGTTAGGAACGCTGCGGATGTTCCAAATGGGCATGCAACCGGATCATCCAGGCGGGGGATATCATATTCGGAAAAAATTAGTCGGATGAGCCAAAGAGGTGTTTTTTATGCGGTATTTCAATCAAAAAATCATTGACCGTGTGCCCTGAAAATCATTCAGAAAGCGGTGGAACAGGCATATCGGCTGCAGAAGACAAAGGCCTGCCATATGCCGGACAGAATCCATGTGTCTCATCGGGAAAACATGCTGCTGCTGATGCCTTGTTTCAGCGACGACCATGTGGCTGCCAAGCTGGTGACCGTGTTCCCGGATGCGCCCGAATCCGGCCTTCCCGTGGTGAACGGCATGGTAATTCTGGCGGACAATCATACGGGGCAGCCCCTGGCCGTCCTTAACGGCGCTGCCCTGACCGCCCGGCGTACCGGGGCGGTGGGCGGAGCGGCCGTTGCCTGTCTGGCACCGGAAGCCATTAAAACAGCCGGTATCATCGGGGCCGGAGTCCAGGGCCGCAGCCAGGCCGAATTCCTGCTGTTCAACCGGAAAAGCATCCAAACGCTGTGGGTGTCTGATGTGAACCTGGCCGCTGCAGAAACCATGGCCAGGGACATTGGCCACAACCATCCGCAGGTGAGGTGTCGGGTGGAGGAATCTGCCGTGCGGCTGGTGGCGAACTCCCAGGTGGTGATAGCCGCCACCACCAGTCCGACGCCTGTGTTTGAGGCGGATGTGGCAGATATCAAAAACAAGATATTTATTTCCATCGGATCCTTCACCCCGGAGATGAAAGAGTTTCCGGATGCCGTGATCCAAGGCGCGGACGAGGTGTATGTGGACACCTTGTATGCGGCTGAGGAATCCGGTGATATCTGCCGTCCCCTGGCCGGACAGGTGGTGCCCAGAGACAAAATCCAGGCCTTTTCATCTGTGCTTGATCAGCCTGCGGATACCGGTGCCGGCCGGACGGTCTTTTTCAAGTCTGTGGGCATGGCTCTGTTTGACCTAACCGTGGCTGCGGCCGTGCATGAATGGGGGAATCAGCAGAATCAGGGCCAGCGGCTGGAAATGTGAGTGTTGGGTAAAAAAGAAAGAATGGAGCGGGAAACGGGATTTGAACCCGCGACTTCGACCTTGGCAAGGTCGCACTCTACCACTGAGTTATTCCCGCTCAGCAAAAAACGGGATTTATCTACTGTAAAACTTGAACGTTGTCAAGTGGATTGTTGAAAAAATCATCCAATGGGAAAAAATACAATGGCGGCAGGAAGATAATGAAACAGGTTCTGGTGACAGGCGGCGGGGGTTTCTGGGAAAGGCGCTGGTCAAAAAACTGCTTGAGCAAAACATCGGGGTCACCTCTTTTTCCAGGCATCAATACCCGTCTTTGACACAGATGGGGGTACCCCAGATTCAAGGAGACCTGACAGATGCAAATGCGGTGAGGCATGCAGTCAAAGGAATGGATACCGTGTTTCACTTGGCGGCCAGACCCGGCGTTTGGGGGCCTTATGAAAGCTATTATGCCGTGAATGTGACCGGCACGGAAATGTGGTGGCAGCCTGCCGATCTGTCGGGGTGAAACGTCTGATATACACAAGTTCGCCCAGTGTGGTATTTGATGAATCTGACATGGAAAATGTGGATGAATCAGTGCCGTATCCCGATACTTATCTGGCTCCCTATCCCGAAACCAAGGCAGCTGCGGAAAAACGGGTGCGCAAGGCTGCCACACAGGGGCTGCACGTGATCATTCTCAGGCCTCATCTGATCTGGGGCCCGGAAGACAACCATCTGGTGCCTGGAATTCTGAAACGGGCGAAACGCCTGAAAATTGTGGGTCCGACCGATGACCGGGTGGATACCATCTACGTGGAAAATGCAGCCCTGGCCCATGTACTGGCCGCAAAAACCCTGGAGAAAAATCCCGGGTTGTCCGGCAATATCTATTTTATCAGCCAGGATGAGCCGGTGTCCAAATGGGAAATTGCCAATGCGTTTCTGGATGCCGCCGGACTGCCGCCCATCCAGGGAAGAATTTCCGCGAAAACTGCTTATGCGGCAGGCTGGTGTTTTGAAAAGATCTACCTTTTTCTTGGCATCACATCCGAGCCGCCCATCACCCGGTTTGTGGCAAAAGAGCTGGCCACGTCCCACTGGTTTGATATTTCCCGGGCCAAAAGAGACCTGGGGTACCGCCCGGAGATATCTACCCAGGAAGGGTTGAAGCGGCTTAAGGCATGGCTTTCCCGAAACGGTTGACAAACACCTTGTCATAGGCCAGGGACTGTCTGGCATGTCCGGGTTTGGTTTCATTCGGATATCCGATGGCAATGATCGACTCCACAGACAGATGTGCAGGGATGTCCAGCAGCTCATGGATAAAGTCGTCTGCTGTTTTTCCCGGCGAATGTTCCCGTTTGCGGATCTGTATCCAGCAGGACCCAAGCCCCAGATCATGGGCTGCCAAATGAATGAACGTGGATGCGATGGCACAGTCTTCCACCCACATGTCACTGGCCTGTGTATCCCCGCACACCACCATTCCCAGAGGGGCGTTTTTCAGAAAAGACGCACCATGGGGTTTGGCGCAGGCCAGCTGCTTCATCAGGGCCGGGTCATCCACCACGATAAACTGCCAGGGCTTGAAATCCCGGGAAGAGGGCGCCCTTAAGGCTGCTTCGACCAGGCGGTGGATTATTTCCTTTTCCACAGGGCGGGGAGTGAATTGTCGGATACTGCGACGGGTTTCAATCTGTTTGAAAAACATGGCGTCTCCTGTGACAGTCGATGTTAATGATATTAAGAACCGTCCAGCGAATCGGTCGGCAAACCAGCCAGAGAACCGGCCAACGGATCGGAAAGACCGGCAGCGGATTTTAGCGTGTGCCCGGCTCTAAGCTGGCCGGTTATGGATACCGGGTGATGTTGATGCTGCCGTTTGACTGCATGTCGTCAAATTTTTTTCTCAAAAACCGTTTGAACCGGTTCCGGGTCACAGGCCATAGCAGCATCAGGCCAGCAACATCCGTAATCAGGCCCGGAGTGATCAGCACGAGACCGGCTATGAGGATGATCAGGCCGTCGATCAGTTCTTCGGCCGGCATGATGCCCTGCTGAAGATTCATCCGGACTTTGAGCATGGTAACCATGCCCTGCATTCGGGCCAGCCAGGCACCGGCAAACCCGGTGAGGATCACCAGCAAAATGGTATTGAATCCCCCGATCACTGCGCCCAGTTTGATGAGCAGATACAATTCCACGATGGGAATCAGGGTAAAGCACAAAATAGTTTGAGCAGCATGACGCTTCCTCCAAAATTGATAATTCTTTGAAAGGTAGGGGTTGAATCCGGGTTTGTCAAGCCAGGCCGGCTGGATTACATACACGGGAGGGATGGGTTGTTCCAGACCCCCGGTCCGGGACGGCGAATAACGGCCCGGCCTAAAATATCCAGAAACCGGTTCCGGGGAATTTCAAGTGCGCCCATCCGGCACAGGTGGTTCGTGGTTACCTGGCAGTCGATCAAATCAAAGCCATGACGGTCCAGATGACCGGATAAAGCCACCAGGGCGGCTTTAGACGCATCAGGCTGAAGGCTGAACATGGATTCCCCGAAAAATATGCACCCGATCCCCACGCCGTACAGACCGCCTGCCAGCTGGCCCCGGTGCCAGGCTTCCACGGAATGGGCATACCCTTTGTGGTGCAACTCAATATAGGCTTCCCTCATCTCTTCCACCAGCCAGGTGCCCTCATCCGGATCTTTTCTGGCTGGGCACAGGCCGAAATCGTCTGTTCAAACGCCTGGTTGACGGTAATGTGAAACTGGTTTTTCTTCAATTTTTTTTTCAGGCTTCGTGAAATTCGGATGTCTGACGGATAGAGTACCAGCCGGGGGTCCGGGGACCACCACAGGATGGGTTCATTGTCAGAAAACCATGGAAAGATGCCGCTCTGGTAGGCCAGCAAAATCCGTTCACAGGACAAATCCCCGCCGATACACAGCAGCCCGTCAGACCTGGCCAGCCATGCCGGCGGGAATTCCAGGCGGGAAGACAGTCGAAATAAAGGCATTCAATTTTTAAAAGAAAATGTCAGCTGATCGTTCTTCAGCTTGATCACGATTTTGCCGCCTTTGGCCAGTTTGCCGAATAAAATTTCATCAGTGAGCCGGTCCTTGATCCGGGTCTGGATCAGCCGCGCCAGAGGCCGGGCCCCGAACTTGGGATCATATCCTTCTTTTGCCAGCCAGGTCCTTACACCGGAAGAATAACTCAAGGAAATCTGCCGGGGTTTCAGCATCTGTTTGAGCTCATTCATGTCTTTGTCCACGATTTTTCCATGATGATGGTGGACAGATGGTTGAACTGAACTATGCCGTCCAGCCGGTTTCTGAATTCCGGGCTGAAGGTCCGTTCTACTGCCTTCAGCCCCCGGGTGTCGCCGGTGGTTTGCCCGGCTCCGAATCCGATGCTGTTGGCGCTCATCTCCCGGGCCCCGGCGTTGGAAGTCATGATAATTACCACGTTGCGGAAATCAGCCGCCTTGCCGTTGTTGTCTGTGAGTGTGGCATAGTCCATCACCTGAAGCAGGATATTGTACAGATCCATGTGGGCTTTTTCGATTTCATCCAAAAGCAACACACAATGGGGGTGTTTGCGGATGCTGTCCGTGAGAATTCCTCCCTGATCGAATCCCACATATCCGGGGGGGCGCCGATCAGCCTGGACACGGCATGTTTTTCCATGTATTCGCTCATGTCGAACCGCAGAAATTCAATGCCCATGTTGGCGGCCAGCTGCTTGGCCACCTCGGTCTTGCCCACGCCTGTGGGGCCGGTGAACAGAAACGATCCCACAGGCCTGTCCGGGGCTGCCAGACCGGCCCGGGCCCTCTTGATGGCCGTGGTCAGGGTTTTGATGGCATCATCTTGTCCGAAAATCACGTTGGCAAGCCGTTCCGGCAAAGATTCCAGGTTGGCCTTGTCTGCGGTGGTCACGGATGTCACCGGCACCTTGGCAATTTTAGCGACAATGGTCTCAATGTCTTTGGGAGTGATATTCTTCCGGTTGGGAGCCCCTTTGAGCCGAAGATACGCCCCGGCCTCATCAATGACATCAATGGCTTTGTCCGGCAGAAACCGGTCGTTGATATATTTGTCCGACAGATAGGCCGCCGCTTCCAAAGTCTGGTCCGAGTAGTTCAACCCGTGATGTTTTTCATAATAGGGCCGAAGGCCCATGAGAATCATGCAGGTGTCATCCACGCTGGGTTCGGACACCTCGATTTTTTCAAACCGCCTTGAAAAGGCCCGGTCTTTTTCAAAATGGTTTTGTATTCCTCATAAGTGGTCGTTCCGATACACTTGATGTCCCCGGAAGACAGGGCCGGCTTCAGAATGTTGGATGCATCCATGGAACCCGAGCTAGTGGCGCCTGCCCCCACGACAGTGTGGATCTCGTCGATGACCAGCAGGGCATTTTCCTTTTCCTCCAGGGCCGTGATCACATCCTTGAGCCGCTGTTCAAAATCGCCCCGGTATTTGGTCCCGGCCAGAAGGGCCCCATGTCTAAGGAAAACAGCTCACTGCCCTTGAGCAGGTCCGGTACTTCCTGTCGGTAGATTTTCAGGGCCAGCCCTTCGGCGATGGCAGTTTTTCCCACCCCCGGATCCCCCACCAGAATGGGGTTGTTTTTCCGGCGGCGGCATAGGACCTGCATCACCCGGTCCAGTTCAGTTTCCCGGCCGATAAGCGGATCGATCCGGTTGCTTTCGGCTTTTGCCAGCAGGTTGACGGTAAACAGTTCCAATGGGTCTTTTTTCTTCTGGCGCTGGGTTTTGCGGTCATCCATTTTAAACATTTTCGGGGCCGGGTCCGGGCCTTGTTTGGATTTTTTTCCGTTGCCGTGGCATGAGAAATATGCCGCAGCACATCCAGCCGGGTGATCCCTTCTGATTCCAGGTAAAAAGCGGCATGGGAATCTTTTTCCTGAAAAATGGAGGCCAGAATGTCACCGAGATTGACCTCGCTTTTTCCGCGGACCGGGCATGGTTGATGGCCCGCTGAATCATGCGCTGAAAACCGATGGTCTGCTGGAGAACATATTCTTCCTGGGTGTCAATCTTGGTGAGTTTTTCATCAAAAAACTTTTCCAGTTCCTGTTTGATCTGCTCAGGGTTTCCCCCGCATTTCTGTATGGTATCAGAACCGGATTCATGGTTCAGGATCGCGTAAAGAACATGCTCTACACAGACATATTCGTGCCGTCTTTTTTTGGCTTCCCTTACGGCAAACCCGAGGGCAGTGCTCAGTTCCTTGCTTATCATACTAGATTTACTCCTTTTCCATGGTGCTTTTCAAAGGAAATCCCCGGGTGGTGGCCAGGTGATGGACCGTCTCAACTTTGGTTTCAGCGATTTCTCTGGGATAAATACCACACACTGCGTTTCCTTTATAATGTATATTAAGCATAGTTTGCGTTGCTTTTTCAAGTGGTTTTCCAAAAACCGTCATCAGTATCTCCACCACAAATTCCATGGTGGTGTAATCGTCATTGTGGAGAATGACCCTGTATTGCGGCGGTTGATCTTTCCTCGTTTTCTGGGAGATGACCGCCTGGATTCGTTCATCGGTGGCCGTCATTGCCGTTGCCTCAATTCATGCAGCATTTTTTGTATTTCTTTCCGCTGCCGCAGGGGCAGGGGTCGTTGCGCTTGATTTTTTCCGTGGTTCGTTTCACCGGTTTTTTGACCGCGTCTTCCGAGGCATGGGAAAACGTCAGTTCCTGGGGTTTCCTGGGTTGAAGCTCTTCGGCCGGAACCGATGACTTGATCTGGATTTTGAACAAAATATCCACAATTTCATCCTTGATCCGGGCCATGAGTCCCTGGAACATGTCAAACCCTTCTTTTTTGTAGATTCGCAACGGGTCTTGTTGGGCATATCCCCTCAACCCGATTCCCTCCTTGAGATGGTCCATGGCCAGCAGGTGTTCCTTCCATCTTGTATCCACGGTCTGGAGCACCACGAACCGTTCCAGGGACCGGGCCTGGTCCGATCCGATCACTGCTTCCTTGGTTTCGTAATATTCTTTGCCTTTTTCAAACACATGATCCGTCAGATCGTCCGGGGTGGTGTGGGGCAGGGGAGCGGACGTCAGATCCAGATCAACATTAAACACCTGTTTGATTTCTTTTTCCAGGCCATTTAGATCCCATTCCTTGACCGGGGTTTTGTCCGGCGCAAATCCGATCACCACTTCCCATGCCTTGTCCGCCACCATATCCATGACCACGGATTTGAGATCCTGTTCCATCAAGGCCTGGCGACGCTGACGGTAGATCACTTCCCGCTGCTGGTTCATGACATCGTCGAATTCCAGCAGGTGTTTTCTGATTTCAAAGTTGTGTCCTTCCACCTTTGATTGGGCGTTTTCAATGGCCTTGGAAATAAAGGAATGCTCAATATGCTCCCCTTCTTCGATGCCCAGTTTGTCCATGACCTTGTGAATGCGTTCTCCTCCGAAAATCCGGAGAAGGTCATCTTCCAGTGAGAGATAGAACCGGGAGGAACCCGGGTCTCCCTGGCGGCCGGCCCGGCCCCGCAGCTGGTTGTCGATGCGCCTGGATTCATGGCGGGAGGTGCCAAGGATATGCAGGCCCCCTAGTTCCACCACCCCGTCTCCGAGTTTGATATCGGTTCCCCGGCCGGCCATGTTGGTGGAAATGGTGACCGCGCCTTTCTGGCCGGCGTTGGCGATAATCTCAGCTTCGGCCTTGTGGTGCTTGGCGTTCAAAACATTGTGGGGAATTCCTTTTTTCTTCAGCACCCGGCTCAGTTCTTCAGACACATCAATGGAAATGGTACCCACCAGCACGGGCTGTCCTTTTTGTACAGCTCGATGATCTCTTTGATGGCGGCCTCGTATTTTTCCCTGCGGGTCTTGTAGATCAGGTCCGGCATATCCTTACGGATCATGGGTTTGTGCGTGGGGATCACCAGCACGTCCAGGTCATAGATTTTCTTGAATTCCGGTGCTTCGGTTTCGGCGGTTCCGGTCATGCCCGACAGTTTGTCATACATCCTGAAATAGTTCTGAAACGTGATGGAAGCCAGGGTCTGGTTTTCATTCTCGATTTTCACCCCTTCCTTAGCTTCCAGGGCCTGGTGAAGCCCTTCACTGTAACGCCGTCCAGCCATGAGCCGTCCGGTGAACTCATCCACGATCACCACCTGGTTGTTTTTAACGATATAATCGGTGTCCCGCTTGAACAGGGTATGGGCCTTTAAGGCCTGGTTTAAATGGTGCAGGACCTCAATGTTGGCCGGGTCATACAGGTTTTCCACATTGAGCAGCTGTTCCCCTTTAGCGATTCCGGCTTCTGTCAGGGTCGCGGTTTTGGCCTCTTCGTCCAGGGTATAATCCACCTCTTTTTTGAATCCGGGCAGAATCGCATTCACCTGGGTGTACAAATGGGTGGATTTTTCCGCCGGACCGGAGATGATCAAAGGTGTTCTGGCTTCATCGATGAGAATGGAGTCCACCTCATCCACAATGGCAAAATTGAGTTCCCGCTGGGCCAGGCTCTGTTTGTCGAATTTCATGTTGTCCCGCAGATAATCGAACCCGAACTCGTTGTTGGTTCCGTAAGTGATATCCGCGGCATAGGCCTGTTTCCGGTCCTGGTCGGTCATGCTATGAAGAATGACCCCGGTAGTCAGTCCCAGAAACCGGTAAATTTCACCCATCCATGCGGCATCCCGGTCGGCCAGGTAATCATTGACCGTGACAATATGGACCCCTTTTCCGGACAAAGCGTTCAGATAAGCGGCCAGTGTGGACATCAGGGTTTTTCCTTCACCGGTCTTCATTTCCGCGATCATGCCCTGGTGCAGGGCAATACCGCCGATGAGCTGGACATCAAAATGACGCATGCCAAGGGCTCTGACCGATGCCTCCCGGACCAGAGCGAACGCTTCAGGCAGCAGATCATCCAGCGCCTCTCCGTTGGCGGCCCGTTGTTTGAACGCCTGGGTTTTTCCGGCCAGGTCCGTATCTGACAACTTTTTTGATTCCGGTTCCAGATCATTGATGTGCTGGACTAGGGGGACAGCTTCTTTAATATCCGGTCGTTGCTGGATCCAAAGACTTTGGTAAAAAATTGAGTATCATTTATCAGATTACCTGCGTGTTAATTGTGATTTTTGTCATTAAACATCATCTTCATACATATAATCATTCATTTTAAAAATGAAATGGAAAATTGTAAAAACAGGAAAAACCACCGGCAGAACGCCTGTGTTTTTTATGATAACAGGGGTTCTGCCGGTGGTTTTTTACAAACGGATGATCAATGAAGAATCTGGCTTAAAAAGAACTGAGTTCTTTCATGCTGCGGGTTTTCAAAAAAATCAATGGGATTGTTTTCTTCCAGGATCATGCCGTCATCCATGAGCATGACCCGCTGGGCCACCGTTTTAGCAAATCCCATTTCATGGGATACCACAATCATGGTCATGCCTTCGTCAGACAGCTGAACCATGACGTCGAGCACTTCTTTGACCATTTCCGGGTCCAGGGCGGAAGTGGGTTCATCAAACAGCATCACCTTGGGTTTCATGCACAGGCTTCTGGCAATGGCCACCCGCTGCTGCTGTCCGCCGGACAGCTGGCCCGGATATTTATTGGCCTGTTCCGCTATTTTGACCTTTTCCAGGTAGAACATGGCTGTTTCCTCGGCCTCTTTCTTTGGAATCTTCCGGACCCAGATAGGACCTAAAGTCAGGTTATCCAGAATGGTCAGATGGGGAAACAGGTTGAAGTGCTGAAACACCATGCCTACTTCGGTGCGAATTGTTTCGATATTTTTAAGGTTGTTGGTCAGTTCGATGCCGTCCACGATGATTTTGCCTTTCTGATGCTCTTCCAACCGGTTGATGCACCGTATCAGCGTGGATTTTCCGGAACCGGACGGCCCGCAGATCACGATTTTTTCCTGTCGCTTGACTTCCAGGTTGATGTTTTTCAGCACATGAAAATCACCATACCATTTGTTGAGGTTTTTTACTTGGATAATGGGATCGGTTGTCTCGGTCATGTCAGGTTCCTAAAGCACTTGGTTAGCTGCGTTTGTCCGTGTCCAGTTCCTGCTCCAGTTTTCTGGAAAAATTAGACATGGAAAAACATCCTAAGAAATACATCAGCGCCACAAATAGATACATCTCCGTGGAAAATCCGTTCCATTCCGGGTTCTGGATAACGGTTTTAGAAGTGAGCAGAAAATCGTACAACGCAATGATCACCACCAGTGACGTGTCTTTGAACGCGGAAATCAGCACACTCAGGGTCGGGGGGATAACAATTTTCAATGCCTGGGGCAGGATCACCAGTCGCATGGTCTGATAATAGTTCAGCCCCAGAGAGTCGGCTGCCTCATACTGGCCTTTGGACATGCCCTGAAGCCCTCCACGCACCACTTCCGCCACATAAGCGGCGGTAAAAAGGATAATGGCCACCTGGGCTCGCAGAATTTTGTTAAAGGTTACGCCCTCAGGCAGAAACAACGGAAAGATGATGGAGGACATAAACAGCAGGCTGATGAGCGGAACCCCCCGGATCAGTTCAATGTACCCGATGGACAGGTACCGGATAAAAGGCATGTGGGAATCTCGGCCCAGCGCTAGAATTACCCCCAAAGGATAGGCGGCGGTCAACCCGAACACCGATAAAAGCAGAGTCAGCGGCAGACCGCCCCATTTCATGCTGTCCACAGGGGTCAGTCCCAGAATCCCGCCTCTCATCATCACGCCCATGGCTATCAGGCCAATGATCCAGGCATATCCCAGCATTTTGGACCAGAACCGTTTGTGATAGGAAAAAACAAAAGCGTGAACAGCAGCATCATGGCGGTAAACGGCCGCCAGTGAAGGTCATGGGGATAAAAACCGAAAAGAACGAACCGAAGATTCTTCAGGACAACTGACCAGCAGGCCCCAGGGCATTCTTTGCATTCGATTCCTGAGGTGAACCAGACCGAGTCGATCAACGCCCATTTGAAAAACGGGGGAAAAAAACGGATCAAAAAGGCCAGGATTACTAGGGTTAGAATCGAGTTAAACATCCCGTTGAACAAGTTATCCCGAAGCCATCCCACCGCCCCCCGCCGGACAATGGGCGGTTTCATCCTCTCAATGGCGCTTCTGTCTATGGTGACTATACCCATAACACCTATCTTTCAACCAGTTTGGATTTTTTGTTGTACCAGTTCATGAAAATGGATGTGGAAATGCTGAACATCAGGTAACAGGCCATGATCATGGCCACTCCCTCGATGGACTGCCCGGTCTGATTGATGGTGGTATTGGCCACGGAAACAAAATCCGGGTATCCGATGGCAATAGCCAGCGAGGAGTTTTTGGTCAGGTTAAGCATCTGACTGGTCAGCGGCGGAATAATGATACGCAGGGCCTGGGGAAGAATCACCAGGTTCAGAATGTGTTTTTTCTTTAACCCAATGGACATGGCTGCCTCGGTCTGGCCCCGGCTGACCGCCTGGATCCCGGCCCGTACCGCCTCGGCTACAAACGCAGAAGTATAGATAACCAGCCCCAGCAGCAGCGCGAAGAATTCCGGGGACAGCATGAGACCCCCCCGGAAATTGAATCCTTTTAGTTCCGGGACATCCATCTGGACAGGTGTTCCGTGAATCATCCACACCAGGGCTGGCAGCCCCAGTGTCAGTCCCAGAAACGGCCATAATACCGGAAAATCCCGGCCGGTTTCAAATTTACGTTTTTTGGCCCACCGTTTGAGACCGACCCCCAGAACCAGCCCGATGATCAGGGCGATGAACATCTGAAAATGAGCGGGATGGGACGCGGGAATCGCCATGGCCACTCCCCGGTTGCAAAAAAACAACCCGGCAAAGGGACTCAATGCCTGCCGGGGAGAGGGGAACATTTCATAAAACAGGGCGTACCAGAAAAAAAGCTGCAAGAGTACCGGAATGTTCTGCATCACTTCAATGTAAAGCATGGCCAGTTTCTTGACCAGCCAGTTGGTGGACAGCCTTGCCACACCGATGAACAGCCCGATGATCAAAGACAGCACAATGCCGAGGAGCGATACTTTCAATGTATTGAGAACTCCCACCACCAGGGCTTTGGCATAAGTGTCAGATGCAGAGTAATCAATCAGGCTTTCACCGATTTCAAACGCCGCTTCTCTTTCCAGAAAACCGAATCCCGAGGCAATGGATTGTTTCTCCATGTTGACCAGGGTATTGTTCACCAGATACCAGGCCAGCAATCCCACCATTGCACAGGTTGCAATCTGAAAGCCGATGGCCCGTTTCCCGGGATCCAGCCAGAAAGGGACTTTTTTTCTGATTCAGAGGGTGTCATGTTTCAGATGGCTCTTTTCTTTTTTTACAGGGAAAGGAGCCGGCTGCCCCGGAGGGATAAAACCTGGGCAGCCGGCATCAGGATATCATGTCGGATTCGTGTTGAAACCATGGTTACCTGATGGGGGATGCATACATCAGGCCGCCGTTGGTCCACAGGGCATTCAGTCCTCTGGGAATGCCAAGAGGGGTGTCCGGGCCGACGTTTCTTTCAAATATTTCGCCGTAGTTGCCCACCTGCTTCACAATGTTGTAGGCCCATTTGTCATCCAAACCCAGCATCTCACCCATTCCCGGAGTGACTCCCAGGAACCGTTTGACCGAAGGATTTTCCGATTTGAGCATGTCATCAACGTTTTTGGAATTGATACCCAGTTCTTCGGCTTCGATCAGCGCAAATATGGTCCAGTTGACAATGTCGAACCACTGGTCATCCCCATGCCGTACCACAGGGGCCAGGGGCTCTTTGGAAATGACTTCTGGCAGCAGCATGTAATCAGCCGGATTGGGGGCCACAGACCGGTTGCCGGCCAGCTGGGACAGATCCGATGTCAATGCATCGCACCGACCGGCGAAAAATGCATTGTTCAGTTCGGCCGTATTTTCAATGACCACCGGGTTCCATTTCATGTTGTTGGCTCTGAAATAGTCGGCAGCATTCATCTCCGTGGTGGTGCCAGGAAGCACACACACGGTGGCACCGTCCAGCTCTTTAGCGCTTTTGACGCCCAGGGCCTTGGGAATAAGAAATCCCTGGCCGTCATAATAGTTGGGCTGGACAAAATTCAGGCCGGACTGGGTTTCCCGGGACAGGGTCTGGGTGGTGTTTCTGCACAGCACGTCAATCTCCTTGGATTGAAGTGCCGGTAACCGCTGAACCGAAGTCAGAGCCGCGAATTTCACTTTTGAGGCATCGCCGAATACTGCAGCGGCAATGGCTCTGGCCGTGTCGACATCCAGGCCTCTCATGACGCCTTTGTCATCGGGCATGCCGAATCCGAACAGGCTGCCGTTAATGCCGGCATCGACATATCCTTTGGCTTTGACATCTTCCAGAGTGCCGGCCATTGCCGTGGTGGCCAGAACCAGGATGCTGATACACGCGATGCACAATTTAACTGTTTTCATGAATCTCTTCCTCCTGTAGTTTGGGGTTAACAACAAAACATGTGGGGGTGAACACGAAAATTACCGTAAAAGAAAATTACCATACTATGTATTAGCATACCCCCGTAAATTATCAAGAATTTTCTGCAACTTTTCGACGTATTCAAAACGTCTAAGTAAATAATCGGTAAAACCCAATGTATTTTCATTGAACCTCCCCTCAAAAAAGCGTACAGTGCCGGTATGAAAAATCCGTTGAATATATTGCGGGAGCCGGTGAATGCCTTGTCTCATATGGCGGGCAGCCTGGCATCCATCGCGGGACTTACCCTGATGGTGGTTATGGCCGCTATTGAAGCCGATGCCTGGCATGTGGTGTCTTTCGCTGTCTTCGGCACCACCCTGGTATTCATGTACACGGCCAGTTTTTTGTATCACGGCCTGAAACTTTCCCAAAAACCCAGGCTGTTTTCCGCCGCATCGACCATATCATGATTTTTCTGGTCATCGCCGGATCCTACACCCCATTGTGCCTGGTGCCGTTGCGGGGCCCCTGGGGGTGGTCTTTGTTCGGTACCATCTGGGGCATTGCCGCAGCAGGGATCGTCCTCAAGCTGTTCTGGATGAACCTGGCCCGATGGGTCTCTACGCTCATTTATCTGGGCATGGGGTGGCTGTGCGTGGTTGCTGTCTATCCGCTGACAAAGATTCTGGATCCGGCACCGCTGTTCTGGCTGGCATTGGGAGGATTGTTCTACAGTATCGGGGCTGTGGTGTATTCTTTAAAAAACCGGATCCGTTTCCAGACGTTTTCGGATTTCATGAAATCTGGCACATCTGTGTGCTGTTAGGCAGTGCCTGTCATGTCTGGCTGGTTCTGAGGTATCTGACATATCTGTGATCTGGGCGCAAAAGGAGTGCTTCATGCAGATTCATCATATTCGCCAATTAACCGATCTTTGTCATTTGAATCTGTTTTCTGTCGGGTATCAGGACAAAGTCGGCAGGGAAAAAGTATGGGTATACGCGTCCCGGCTCGGGCCCGGTGATGCCGGAGAAACCCGTTCGAACCGGCCGGATGCCGCGGTGGTGGTGCCGTATCATGTCACGGAACGTAAACTGGTCATCATCCGGGAATTCCGGGTGGTGCTGGGAGGGTATCAATACGGATTCCCGGCCGGGCTGTTGGATCCGGGGGAAAGTGTGGTTCAGGCCGGGAAGCGGGAGCTGTTTGAAGAAACCGGGCTGCAGCTGACCCGGGTCCTGGCCCAAAGTCCGGCCGTGTATTCTTCCTCGGGCATGACCGATGAATCAGTGAGCCTCTTGTTTGCGGAATGTGACGGAAAACCGTCCTCGGTCCACACCGAAGATTCGGAAGATATCCAGGTGATCCTGCTTTCCCGGGAAGAAGCCGCCCGGCTGCTGGAGAAGCCCGAGATCCGGTTTGACGTGAAAACCTGGATCGTATTAAAGCAGTTTGCGGACCACGGCGTGTTTTAAGAGACCACCGCGTGTTTTCTACGGTTATATATTTCCTGACGGCACTGATCATTTATGCCACGTCGGATTTGGTTGACATCACTGACCCCGGCCCTGGCATGACTGCCGGATGGCTGGAGAGCCTATTCCTGGCCCTTGGTTTTTTTCTGATCTGCCGCCTGAGTTTTCTTCGCATCGGTACCGCCATTGACAGACCCGGAACAATGTCGTCCGACCAGGCAATATCCACCGCCATAAACCGGCTGTCCATCCTGGCGCTGGCAGTGTTTGCCGTCAATATTTATGGATATCGCCTCGACACCCTGTTCGCCCATGTCCGGCTGTTCCAGATCATCCCCACCCTTGAAGCCCTCTTGTTTTTAGGGCTGTTTGTCCTTTACTTGGCCATGATCTGGCATGCGGCCTATCCGGTTCAGAAATCTTTTTTCCCCCGTCCGGTGACCCGCAGCCAGTATGTGAAATCCCAGTTGTCTTTTCCCTGCCGGCACTGCTGCCCTGGCTGTGTTTGTCGATATCCTTGGATCTCATCGGGCTGATACCGTATCCCCCGCTCAGGCAGGTGTTGAGCCATCCGGCCGGGGAAATCGCGTTCATTATCCTGTTTATGGCCCTTGTCGCCCTGTTTGGGCCGGTGTTCATCAAATTCATCTGGCAGTGCCGGCCACTGGAAAGAGGCCCGGCCAGGTCCCGGATCGAAGCGGTATGCGATCTGGCCGGACTGCGGTATGCCGATATTTTAAAGTGGGATCTGTTTGCCGGCACCATGATGACCGCCGGGGTGATGGGTCTGCTGGGAAAATTCCGCTATATCCTGGTAACCCCATCCCTGCTTCGATCGCTGGATGATGAGGAGCTGGCAGCGGTTATTCTTCATGAAACCGGTCATGTGCACCATCATCACATGCTGTGGTATCTGCTTTTTTTTGCCGGATTCATTGTGTGCAATATCATGTGGTATGAACCATTGATGCTTCTGATCCTGGTGGCGGTGTCCCAGTTTCCGGCCTCTTTTTTCCCTGAACCGGTGGCAATCCGGATTTATTCCATTCTGATGGGTGCGGGATTCATCGGGGTGTTCGTCATTTATTTCCGGGTTATTTTCGGGTTATTTATGCGGAACTTCGAACGCCAGGCAGATCTCTATCTATACCGGTTTTTTTCAGATGCTTTTCCGCTGATCCGGACTTTTTTCAAAATAGCCGCTGTCAGCCGTCAGGACATGGAACGCCCCAACTGGCATCATTTCAGCATCGGGCAGCGGATCCGGTTTCTGGAAAACTGCCAGGAAGACAGAACGTTGATCGCAGGGCATCACCGCCGGGTCCGGCGAATGAGCGCTGCTGCCGTGGCCGGGCTGCTCGGTGCGGCAGTTCTGGGCTATCATTTGTCGTACGGCCAGTTTAAGCCGGAATTTGAGAATTTCATCACCGGCCGCCTGGTGTTTGAACAGCTGAAACAAGACCCGGAAAATGCGGATCTCCAGGTGGCGGCCGGCGATTATCACTATGCCCGAAAGGATTATTCAGCAGCGGCTGATTTTTACGAAACCGCGGTATATCTGTCTCCTGATCATGTGCATGCCCTCAACAATCTGGCATGGCTTCTGGCCACCAGCCCCCAGGCAGGTCAGCAGGATCCGGAACGAGCACTGGACCTGGCCGGCCAGGCTGTGACCCTGGCACCACAGGCGCCTTTTGTTCTGGACACTTATGCCGAAGCCCTGTTTGCAAATCACCGGATCAAAGAGGCGGTCGCCGCAGCCAGAAAAGCCCTGGACCTGTCCCGGGACCGCCGGGACTATTATCAGGGCCAGGTCCGGCGGTTTCAGGCGTATCTTTAAAGCCCCGCCGGCAGAAACGCCATACCGGCGGTCCGTTGAACGGTGCAAGAGATGTTACGTCGGTTTTTGGTTGATTCCGGACGGGCCGTGATATCTGCAGGGCGAAAAAAGAAACGGATCGGTGAATCAATGGACCCTGGCGGCCTGATATTCCAGAACACCCTGGTGCATGGTTTTGACCGCCAGCTGAATGCAGTGGTGCTTTTTTTCCGGGATGTTTTCAAGCCGTTTAAACACGTCTCCGTCATTAATGGTCAGCGCCCTGTCAAGCGGCTGCCCCTTGATCAGGTCCACCACTGCCATAGCAGCGGATATGGCACCGGCGCATCCGGTGATTTCATACCGTACATCTTCAATGATGCCCTGATCATCGACCTTGAGATAAATTTTCATGATATCACCGCAGGAACCGACCTTTTCAGATATCTGGCTGGCGTCCTGAAGATGGCCCATATATTTTTTTTCAATAAAGTAATTGATGGCCGGTTCCGCATACCCGGCTTCAGACAGCATTTTTCGCTGGGAGTTGATGGTGTCGATTTCCGTTGTCACAGGTGTTTCCTCAAAGTTGTTGGCTCAGGGCACTTGGAACGGATCTCCGTTTAGCCGGAGAGCTGTCCATTGTGTTGATCCGGAGCATGTTCAAGTTTTGGAACATAACATAACTGAATTCTGTTTGATGTCAAGCAAAATGCCGGTCACAGATAAAAAGGTGTAAAATACCACTTGTGAATATAGCCAGTTATGGTATGGTAAAAAAATTCTCCATTGACGGACTGCACAAACCGAAATCCCGACAAGGGTTGGCCGGGCGATATATAGATGTTGATGATCATTTTGGCACTCAGAAAAAGGAGATCCCGTCATGAAAGAGCTAATCAAGTACATTGCAAAGTCTTTGGTCGATGAGCCGGATCAGGTGGACGTTCAGGAAATCAAAGCCCAGCAGACCCTGGTTCTCGAACTTCGGGTGGCAAAAGAGGACTTAGGAAAAGTGATTGGAAAAAAAGGCCGAACCGCCCAGGCCATGAGAACCATTCTTTCTTGCGCCTCTGCCAAGGAACAGAAGCGGGTCATTCTGGAAATCGTGGAATAGGCAGGAAGACCTGCCGCACAAAGAGGCCGGAACTGCCGGGCCACAACCAGCGGGCCTCGAAACAATTCTGATCAAAGATATTCCCTGCGCGGTGGCCCTGGCGGCGGCAGAAAAGGCCGCTTTGGAACCCATGCCTTTGATCAAGGCATGGGGGCGGTACCTTCATGATCGTGTCGAACTTTGGTAGCACCCTGCCGGAAAGTGCCAGGTAAGGGGTTCCTGCGCTTCTTGTTTGAGCAGAAATACTTTTCATTTTGATTCGAATCGATTCCCTGGATTGAAAGATGAAACCTCATAGCAAAGTATTGTTCCAAGAAAATATTCAAGAGTACAAATTGCCGATGGAAGCATAATTCCTTGTCTCTGTATCGCCGCAAATAACGTAAAAAACGGGAAAATAAGGCCTGCGAATAGAATACATTATTACATGTTTTTATGTGTTTCCGTCCAACAGGATGTATGTTATTATTTATCATTCAGGTCATTGTGTTTGATTCCTTTGGGCTGGATTGGAATAATTAGGAGACAAGATATGCACTTGGTAAAGAACAAATATTGATATGATTCAAAAAAATGAATCCGGAAATTGGCTATGTTGCGGTTGCTTATTTGTTTCTTTAATGAAACGACAACAAGGAGAAAGATAGTGAAAACGTTTCCAAAGTTAAAAGGTTTTATCGTATCTACTTTGACAGTTGTTTTTGTGATTACAAGCGGTGTCCTCCCTGGAGCCAGAGCAGCTGTCATCGATACCCGTAATTATATGAATCAACAGGAAAATCGTTCTACGGCCAAAGTAGATGGATTTCTCGAGCGTGAAGATGTGCAAAATCAACTGATCCGACTCGGAGTCGATCCTGAAAATGCAAAAAAAGGGTGGCAGGACTGACTGCCGGTGAAATCAGTGAACTTGAAAAGAGAATTGATGAACTGCCTGCAGGCAGCGGTGTATTAGCCGTTTTAGGTATAGTATTTGTCGTTCTGATAGTGCTTGAACTAACCGGAGTAACAAATATTTTACCAAAATGTAAAGTCCGGACGATATATGCTGAGATTATTGCTGGCCGCATTGATCATCTCAGGATGTTCCGGAAAAGGGACGTTTTTGCCAACGGAAATGGCGGATTTTCAGGCTGTTGAATTGACAGGAACGCCATTTTACGCCCAGGAAAAATTTCAATGTGGGCCGGCTTCCCTGGCAATGCTTCTGGGCGCATCGGGAATCAGTGTACATCCTGATCAGCTCACGCCGTTGACTTATATTCCGGCCCGAAAAGGTAGCCTGCAGATTGAATTGACTTCTGCCGCCCGCCAATACGGGCGGATTCCCTATCGGATTTCACCGGATTTGTCCTCATTATCTGAGATGATCCGCTCAGGTCGGCCCGTTCTGGTATTACAGAATCTGGGATTTAAAATATGGCCAAAATATCATTATGCCGTGGTGATCGGTATCCTATGGGATAATACCATTGTATTGCGGTCGGGAAAATATGATCGGCTGGAAATGACCGCGGCTGAATTTTGGCGGAGCTGGTATCTGGCGGGGAATTGGGGAATGGTGGTTTTGAGGCCGGGCGAACTGCCAGGGAATGCGGAACCGGAACGATTTGTGGATGCAGTGATTGCATTGGAACGGTTTGGAGAAAGCGCCATTGTCAGCAAAAGCCTTCAAGCGGCCTTGGTCCGATGGCCGGATCATCCACTCGTTCTGTTTGCCTATGCCAACACCTGTCTGATTCAAAATGACTGGAAACAGGCGCAGTCTCTTTACCGCAAATTATTGGAGATCGATCCGAATCATATCGGGGCAGCCAATAATTTGGCAGACACGCTCGTCAAGCTTGGATGTTATCGCCAAGCCGACCGTCTGATCCTCAAAACTCTGGACAGGGCTGAAAAGAAGGGGTCTCCCCTGCTGCCGATAGTAAAGCAGACGCAGTTGGAAATCCTTTCTCTTTTAAAAAATCATCCCCGGTATTCAAACGATGACTTTTGCTTAGACTCTGAAAATTAACACAGAATTTTTTTTGCAG
>LQAI01000044.1_pt1 | contig 84672 bp, 90 predicted proteins | sample 1535821 | NCBI WGS metagenome assembly LQAI01 (sample SAMN04331586, study PRJNA305678) | bioreactor metagenome | isolation source: bioreactor_5 inoculated with Wadden Sea sediment 1st replicate of a... | place: Germany:Bremen
CAATGAGCTTATCCAGCGTGCCGGATCCAAATCCCCCTTAATCCGGTGGTTAGAGCAAAGAGGCCACACCCGTACCCATCTCGAACACGGAAGTTAAGCTCTTTAGCGCCGATGGTACTGCACGGGAGACTGTGTGGGAGAGTAGGACACCGCCGGATTATCCTTTAAAAAGCCCGTTTCCCTGATTTCTTCAGGGGTACGGGCTTTTTTTGTCATTAAACCAGATATCATTTTCCAGATAGGCCTGGTCCAGCTTTTCCTGGTGCTGGTTGAGTGCATCTCCCATGTCCGATGCCAGGGTGTGAAGCAGGTAATGGATCAGGCTGATCATGGAAACCGGAGTGCCCAGAAATGGAATGCTTTTCTGGGGAGTGATCAGGACATGGTCGCTGAACTGGACCAGGGGGCAGGAGGCACTGTCCGTGATCAGAATCTGGCTCAGGCCCTGACGTCTGGGGATTTTGCCCAGACGTACCAGTTCGTTGGGGTACCGGGAGGTGGCAATGACCACCACCACCGATTTTGGTGGAGCGAAAATCAGCTGATCCATGGAGGTGCGGTCGCTGCCGTTGAGAATACAGACGTGCGGCCGGATCTTTGACAGGGTCCAGCCCATGTAGTGGGCCGAAGAATAGGACAGCCGGGATCCCATGACATAGACGGCCGGTGCGGATTTCAAAACATTCCGGGCCGCCTTGACCACGGCTGGGTCGACATTTTTGTGCATGGCCCGGATGCTGCGGATATCCTGGTTGATGAGCCGGTCCAGTTCCGCATCATCACTGCCGGCCACCAGGTGGCTCATTCGTCCTCTTTCCACCAGGGTCAGTTCCCGGTCGATGAAGTCCCGCAATGTGTTGATGAAAATCGCGTAGTTATCGAATCCCAGCTGCCGTACAAACCGAACCACCGTGGCTTCGCTGGTGTTTACCGCCGCAGCCAGCTGCCGGGTGGTCATGAAAACGGCCTTGTCCGGGCTGGCGAGAACAAAGTCCGCCAGACGTCTACCTTTGGCGGTCAGGGTGTCATATTTTTTGTGGACGACGGCTTGCAGGGTGGTGGATTTCTGGGTCATGACGTTTCCATGGGTTAGCGTTTCATTGTTATTTGTGAGTTTTCATGAGGCTTCCTTTTTTTATGAGTCTTTTTGTAACAAAAGCTATCAGTTTTTGCAAGGGCGATAAAAAAAGATAGTTTTTGTTACACTTCTGTTGACACCCGGGCCGGGCCGTGACATAAAACAGAAACAGGGTGTTTTTACAGGAAAAACGGCAACCGAAAAAAATCAGGAGAGAACGATGAATTTAATGGGATTACAGGGCGGACACTACCAGCCTCTGACTGAAAAGCAGGTTGAAACCATCCACCATGCCGCTTTGACCATTCTGGAAAAAACCGGCATCACTTATGAGTCGGGCTTGGATGACACCATAGCCATGCTGAAGAAAAACGGAGCCTCCGTGGACCGGGATAAAAAACGGATTCGTTTCCCTGAGGATATGGTCACAGCCTGGGTGGAAAAAGCACCGGAAAAGGTGGTGCTCTGCGGTCAGAATCCGGAAAATGATCTGAATCTGACCGAGGACCGGGTTCATCTGGGGACGGGCGGGGCAGCCATCAAGATTTTGGACCCAGACACCGGCGAGGTCCGGGCCACCACTCTGGATGACCTGTACAAAGTATCCCGGCTGGTGGACCAACTCAAGCACATCCATTTTCTGGTCCGGCCGTGCATTCCCACGGATATTGATGAAAAAGATTATGATATTAATATGTTTTACGCCTGCCTGGCCGCTTCCGGCAAGCATGTCATGTCCGGGGTGAACAATGAAGGCGGGCTCCATCAGGTCATAGAGATGGCTGCCATGATCGCTGGCGGCAAAGAAAAATTGGCAGAGCGGCCGATGATTTCCGTGATCACCTCATTTGCCATCAGTCCGCTCAAGCTGTGCACCCAGTCCACCAAAATTATGCAGGAAGCGATCCGGCACAAAATTCCCGTGGCCCTGTCTTCCGCCCCTATGGCCGGGTCCACATCTCCGTTGACCATGGCCGGCACTCTGGCCCAGCTGCATGCCGAAGAACTGGCCGGCGTCGCCATCTGCCAGATGACTAACCCCGGGGCGCCGTTGCTTTACGGCGGGATTCCGGGTATGGCCAACCTGGCCACCATGGGCTACTGCGGCGGGGCGGTGGAATGTGGCATGATGAATGCAGCCATCCACCAGCTGTCCCGGCATATCAAGGTGCCCAACTACAACTCTTCGGGCCTGTCCGACGCCAAGGTGCCGGATGCCCAGGCCGGGTATGAAAAAGCCTTGACTTCGGTGCTGGCGGCCATGGGTGGTTCGAATTATATCCATCACAGTGCCGGTATGCTGGAATCCATGCTCACCATTGCCCATGAGCAGTTTGTCATCGATGAGAGATCATCGGTAACTGCTGCCAGGTATTGAACGGGATAGAGGTGGATGAGGAACATCTGGCGCTGGAAGTTATTGACAGTATCGGCCCGGGCGGCAATTTTATGACAGCACCCCACACCATGAAACATATCCGCAGTGAATATTTCAACGGTAACGGCGTGACCGACCGCAAAAACCGGGACCGCTGGGTCAAAGAAGGATCCATGGATGCGCGTCAGCGGGCCCTGGTTATTGCCAAAAAGCTGCTGGCTAATCAAACTGCCTATATTCCGGATGAAGTGGACAGGGCCATCCGTGAAAAATTTCATATTCTGCTGCCCCGGAAGAAATGAACCAGTGATAGGCCCTAAAAAGGCAGCCATGGCCATTGAATACATCTTTCATCTGGAAAATGAAAAAACATGGACCGGTTTTGTCAATTGTGTCTTTCATGATTGAGTGATATCAGCTTTATCAGGGAAAACAGTGTGAGGAGATACTTACATGTGCGGTATCGTGGTCTATTACGGAGATGCCCAGAATCGGTTGACGCGGGTTTTGACCGGCATGTGGGCCATTATCTACCGGGCACCGGACAGCACCGGCATCGGACTCATCGGCAGTGATCTGGAACCGTTGAAAATCCGCCGGGAACTGGGGTCGGTTGAAAACCTGATCGACCGGCTCATGCTTGATCCGGTGTTTGAGGAAACCGATCTGCAAGCCGGCGCGTTCATTGAAACGGACACAGCCAGCCAGGCCGGATATATCGCCAGGTTCCAGAAGCGGCTCCTGGCCCACGAAGGATTTTCTTTCCAGGAGGCTGCATCCTATCCCACATGGTCGAAGATGGTGGACCTGAAGTCCCCGATGCTGGTGATGCCGGGAACCTGTGGTGATCCCCTGATCAGAAAAACCTTTGTCATTGATTCTCCGAAAGCCTTTAAATCGTCCATGAATATCCTGATTCAGGACTATGATTTGCCGGTGGCGGTGGTGGAAAAACTGATCAGAAACGGACTGGCCGTTCAGGTGGATGCAGCGGAAACATCCGGCCCTTTACCGGTGGACCGGATGGAACTGTTTCATGAATTTGAGTTGCTTTTCAACCGGTACGCCTATGATGAGGACCCGGTGCGACCCCGGCGGGCGGTCTCTAAACAGGGACAGAAAAATCCATTTGCCCGGAAACATGTCTGGCACTATTTGTGTAAAATCGTGATTATGATGCCCTCCGATTTTACCACGGACGGTATCGCCAATCTGTTCAGATATTTGGATGCCTGGGTTCTCAATGGGCTCACACCCGGGGATTCAGAAAATATTCAATTGATTTTTGACAATTTCTGGACCGTCCACACAGATCATCCGGTGCGGCATTGGCAGATTCTTTACCGGATCGAGCGCACCTGCAATGTCTTTGGTCTGGCTGCCTCAGCAGTGCTGGCCCATTATCAGACAAAATGCTACATGTCCCGGGCCCAGGCCGCTGTCACCGATCCATACCTGCCGACAGGCCTTATTCCCGGCCCGACCCATCCGCTGCTGCTGCTGTCAATGGTTCAGCCGATGATCGGCCAGGGCCGGTGGGCGATTCAGTCCGCCATCTCCGTGCGCAACGCACATCCATTCATGGATCGGGAAAAAAACGGGCCGTGGTGCTGAACGGCCAGTTTGATTCAGAGGTGGAGTCCCGGATTCAGAAATATATCACCCAGGTGGCGAACATCCGACTGCGGACGGAAAACTCCACGGAACTGTTCGTCATGCTCTGGGGGCATTATTTTGATACGGCCTGGCAGGAAAACCAGCGCTACCGGACCATCGAGGCCCAGCATCAACTGGGGCTGGAGGAGATGTCCGTCTGCAGCCAGTCCATCGACTATACCGTTTTCAGGGCCCTGCACCTGAAAACCATTCACGACATCGATGAGATGGCTTTCATCAAAGCGGTTCAGGCCATGATCCGCTCCGGGGGGCAGTTTGCCGTCTCCGGCATCAGCCGGGTATCGCCGGACCGGCTGTTTGTGGCGGCCCATCACCGGCCGGTGTATGTTGTCAAACGCCGGGACACCTCGGACTTCATGGTGGTCTCGGATATCAATGCCGCTTTGGGGTTGTTTCCCCAGACCCTGATCCAATCGACCCGGGTAAAGCTGCTCAAGCTGATGAAGGCGCACTCCAGAAAATCCATGATCGTGGAATCTGATTCGTTTCATAGCGATGTCCGCCCCGGAAATTCCTGGTTTCGGCAGGCAAAGCAGGAGCTGCTTCAACCGTTTCTGGTGGATATCTATGCCCTGGACCAGCCGGAAATTTTTGCCCGGATTCAGACAGCCGCCGGCAAAGACAAGGTGATGCGGCACCTGCATATTCAGGATTTTTCCGGCAGGGTCCGGTCTGATGTCCGGCCCGAACAGACCTGGATCACACCGGTATCGTTTCAAAAGGATTTCGGCAAGACCTTTTATGAAGAGCACCTGCTGGAAACCCCGGGCCTGCTGGGGGATATTTTAAACCGGTACACGGATCCCGGACCTTTTCTGCCCCGCTTCGATATCCGGCAGCGCCTGCTGGAGAGACGGTTCGGCAGCGGTCTGGCCAATCTGAACCGGATCATTCTGGTGGGTACGGGATTCAGTTTTCAGGTGGCGGAAATCGCGGAAAAAACCATGGAGCCGTTCTTTCCCACGGTCAATCTGCTGGTGGCCACTCCCCAGGATTTCACGGATGTGAAAACATCCATCAATCCGGACCGGGACTTGGTCATCATGCTTTCCTGGTCCGGCACCACGTCGGATATGATCGATTTTGCCGGACGTCTTCTCAGGCATCATGTTCTCATGGTGGGGATCACGGAAAAGCCGTTTTCGGACATGGCTCTGGTGGTGAGAAAAAGTGCCGGGGTCATTCCGGTCTACAGCGGTGAAGAAGTGACGGTGGCCCCTTTGAAAAGTGCCTTGTGCATGCTGATGACCCTGGATCTTTTCTGTCTGTCCATCTGTGTCGCCACCCCCGGCACCACAAATACCGTGGCCGACCGGATCCGGGAACTTCTGTCAATACCCGGCCATATGGACACCCTGCTGGGGAATCCGGATGTGACAAGTTTTTGTGAACAGATTGTCGCCGCTTCCCGGAACTCGGTGCTCCACTATATCGTGGACGCGTTTCATGATGTGGGGTCTGCCAAGATCGGGGCTTTGAATCTGGAGATCAACGCCTGGACGTCTCTGGGAAATGCGGTGGATTTTTCGGAACAACCCCTGTTTATGAACATTCCCATGGCCCGGGAGGATTTCGTTCTGGTACTGGCCACCAGCCGGCACCGGCTGGATGAGGCGGTCCGGTTCATGAAGTCCCTGCATGAACAGGGCCGGCCCTTTTTCGCCGTCACCTATTTGAACCGGGAAGTGGAAGAGATTCAACGGTTTGCCCGGCAGGTGATCGTGATCCCCAAACTGCCGGACCATTTTCAATCGTTTCTGGACCTGCCGCTGTTGATGCTGCTGGGGTTTTATTTTGGCCGGGCCCATGGCCGGCAGGCCGGTGAAATGCCCCGGAACATGGCAAAATCCGTAACAGCCGGCCGGACCCGAAACGGCAATGACCGGTCATTTTCCGATATTCTGGATGACATGGACCGCAAACAGGACAATCTGGGATTGGGAATGTATCCGGTGGTCCCCCGGTCCGGATCTTTATGCTGGTTGACCCAGGCGAGCGATCCGGTTGAAAAACAGTATTACGGGGATCTGCTTGAACTGGGACGCGCTTTGAACGAACCGGACGAATTCGGCGCCATGTTTTCATTTTCCGGGAACCGTTCTACAGAAACGGTACTGGGATCACTGGCAGATCTGATTTTACAAACCTGGTTGAAGACGGAGTGCTGATCTTTGTGCCCATGGACAAGCAGGCGGAAGCCGGGTGCCGGAATTTTGCCAGGCTGTGGGAACCGTTTCTGGAAATTCCCATTCAGGTGGAATTTGCCGAGAAACTCAAAGGAATCTCTCTGGGAGACAGTCTGATGGTGGCGGTAGCGACCCAAACACCGGCAGCGAAATGCCTGACTTCACTGTTTACGCATTCCCATAAAACCTGGTGTGGATCGGTCCGGAAAATGAGGTCATCGCCAACGCGGAAAATCAGGGAATGTTTCTACAGCGATTTTATTTGAAATTTCCGAAGCTGCTTTGCCGGTATGAACAGGCATATGTGGTGTTGTCCCTGTTTTTGCAAAATCATGTCATACAAATACCCGGGCCGGGCCAGCCGCTTCCGTGTACATTTCAAGACATTGATGCCAGTCGTTCAGACGCTGTTGGCTGACAATACCCTTCACCGTCACATCCATCAGACCCTTCAAGACAATCAGGGCTATAAAAAGCAATTGTTTCTGACCGGGATGCGGGGAAACTGCATTGCCTGGAAAATTGTGTTTGCCGCAGCAAAATCCAGGGGGGTGGAAAGCGATCCTTTCGGGGTGTCTGCTTACTCCCATCTGGTACTGGTGGATTCCCGGGTTCAAGAAAAATATGTGAAACTCGAGTCCCGGGCCCGCATGGTTAAGATACATGGGGAAAACCAGGTACAGGCATGGGAATTGCGCTATTTGAACAAGGTTTGCGTGGATGCCTTTTTATCCTCCACATCCTTGCCGATTTCACCGGATGCGGTTCTGCCGTTCTATGTGGATGATCAGTGGTATCTGCCGGTGCTCAGACCCGGGTATAACCCGGACAACGATTGTCTGATCATTGTCGATGCCACCAGTGAGTCCGTGTTTGATGCGGCATTGGATGAGCTGGCCACCTTTGGTTCCCGGTACGCCAGAATTGTGGTCATCACCCAGCAGGGCTTCGCCGGCGACGTCCGGTTGGCCAATTTAAAAAAATTTCCGTTAAGCCATATAGTCATGGTGCCCGGGCCGCTGGATAAGCAAAACAGTGCCGGAATCATATCCGACTATCTGCTGCCGGTGGTCATCAGTCTTCTGGGGGCTGCCATGAAATTTTTAAGCCCCGCCGAAACGGAGCTTTAAGCGGTTCATGACAGCGGATCGCGCAGATTATAAAGCGGTGAGGGCCTCTTCAGCCACCGGTGTTTTGTTTACCTGGTGGGATGACAGCAATGCCTTGGCCTTTTCATTGCTTCGGGCAAACAGATCGGTTTTTCCTTCTTTTTTCCAGGATTCAAACCGGGACCGGTCCATGAGATCAGGCAGCAGATGAGCGGTTCGGAAATGGGCAAAGGTGTGGGGGTCGCTTAAAAAAATCGTATTATCCTGACCCTTTGCCACCCGGTCAATGACATCCAGGGCCAGGGTCTGATCGTTCACCGGAATTCCTTTGGAAAAATATTTGGCCATGGCCACCAGTTCGTCGGACAGGGTGAGCATTTCCAGGCTGGACGTGTGTCCGGATTCGATATATCCCACATCGTGGATCACGTTGCACCGCGACAACAGGGATGTGATAATGGAAAGCATGCCTTCCGCCCCGGCTTGGGCGTCGATTACCTTGGAGTCGGTGGACCCGGCAAACGCCCAGATGGGGATCTGGTAAAGTTCGTCTCTCATGTCGGCGAAAGCGGCCTGGGTCAGGCTCCATTCCGTGCACCCATAGGAAACCACGGTGTGCTTCATGTCCAGCACCGATACATTGGGTGCGAACAGAAACGGGGCACCCGGGTTGGTCAGCTGATGGACCACCAGCCCCGCCAGGTTTTCCGCAATTCCCTGGGCCATGGCCCCGGCTAGGGTCACGGGTCCGCCTCCGCCGGCGTTGCAACCGGAGGGCAGGCAGATGGGAATCTCTTTTTCCGCACAGAACACCAGCTTCTCCATGACGTTCCTGGGGTAAAGCAACGGACTGATGGCTTCTGAATAGTTGAACAGAAACGGTTTCTGGCGAAGTAGTTCTGTTCCGCCCACCACAGCACAGGCAATATCGTAAATCTGGCGGATATCGGTGCCGCTGTCCGCGATGAAACAGATGGGCTTGTTGCAGTTGCGCACCATTTCCTCGAACACCCGTACGTAAATCTCTTCGATCTCCACGTCTTCGGGGTTCCCCATGGACATGGAAAAATCCATGTTAGGCAGGGCATCTACCAGCCTAGCAAAGTTGCCGGTATCGGCGAGCACAGGACGTCTTCTTTCTCCGGTTTCAAGGTCAATGGTGAAAATGGTGTCCGATCCGGTGCCGAAGAAAAAATTTTCCCCTTCCAGGGGCATGGCCAGATGACCGGTTTGATCGTAGATGTCGAAGCGTTTAGGGGCGGACATAACGGCATCGTCCACTAGGGCTTCGGGCATGCGCACCCGGTTGCCTCTGTCCAGGGTGCATCCGTGGTCCAAAAGCATCTCCAAAACCCCGTCATGTTCCATGCGGAAGCCGGTGTCGTTCAGAATTTTCAGGGCTGCGTCATGAACGGCCATGGCCTGTTTTTTACTAAACACTTTCAACCGGGGTTGAAATGTGGTCACATCTTTTATCATCTGGTTTTCTCCCTTTTGTGTTGTATTTGGGGCAGCTGGCGCATTCTGTTTTGTCGGCAATGCAAGACGGATTACTGAAATTGCTCCAGGATGGTATCGGAAATGGGTTCCTGTTTTTTCCGACAACCGCATAGTAGTTCAAAGGGGTTCCGTCCAGGCACAGGCGGTGCTGGTATCGCTCATTTTCAACAATGTCCATGATGTCGGATGCCACCATTTCCTCGATAAGTTTTGAAAATCCGGAGGGATGATTATCCTGGAGGAATTCATCCTTGATGTTAAAAGCAACCCATCCGTCTTCGGTAATCAGATTGTAAGCACTGGCAAAGGCTTCCGGGGGGATGTCATCAAATCCAAGAGCTGCCACGATGGACATGCAGCTGGGATTTTTGTCAATGATTTTCTGTTCCACTTTTTCAGGTAGGGCAGTGAGGTCTTCGATAAAATAATCGTCATAAATGCCGGGACGATCGCGTAATGTGGCTTCGGCCGCCTCTTCAATGATATCCACTCCGATAATGGTTTTAAACCGATTTTTGCCAGCTCTTCCCCCACCATGCCGTTGCCGGCCCCGACATCTAAGGCCACGTCCTGTTTTGAATCGGACTTGCTGCCGTTCATGGCTTTTTCAAGAAGTCCGCACACGACCTTGGGTGACTGGCAGGCCAGTGTGTCATAAAACAGATTTTCATACAGCCCTGGTATTTTGTAGATTTCTCCATAATCATGGGTGAGCAGTTCTCTGGTTTCTCCCTTGTACGTGACGATGATTTTTTCTTTTCCCTGATCGGCTTTATCGACTTTCGGTAAAATAAATGAAAATTCTTTCATCTTTCTTCTCCCGTCGTTTTGATGGATTATAAACTCCGACCGATTGGATTGGGCCGGGCATGAACGGCAATAAATACCGGTTACCGAATGCTGTGGGCAGATAAAAAATTCATAAGCGGTATTTATGCATTAAAATATTTTCTATTCAAAATACTTGTAAACATAAATACTAATTATGAACGGGTGTTGTCAAGTCAAACGGAGGAAAATTTTTCGGCTAAATATTTCTGCTGGATGCCGTTATGTCGTCATATGATTCGATGAGACATAACGGCGGGCTTGAAAGGGAAACCTGTTCGGCCTGTCCCAGCATGTCAACCAGCAGTTCAAGCCCCCACATGAGCTTGGAAACGTCTTGTGGTTCCATTTTTTCCAGTTTTTCTATGAACCGGTGATGGATGGGGGTGGGCGCGTTTTCAAGGAATTCCTGGCCGTCCCGGGTGATCTCCACATGTACCTGGCGCCGGTCTTTACTGATTCTCACCCGCTGGACCAGGTTCCGTCGTTCCAGACGATCGATAATTCCGGTGACCGTGGAATTGTTGATAAACACGATCTGGGTCAATGTCCCGATGGCAATGGGACCGTGCTCCGCTATTTCGTTGAGGCAGATCAGCTGAGGCAGGGTGATTTTGTATTTTTCCTGAAGCTGTTTGGAGTGCCGGGACATCTCCTGAATGATCTGGCGCAGGCGCATCAAGATCTGCATGCTGATTTTTTCTTCCATGTTCAAACGCCTTTAAAAGAGGTCTTTTGTCAAAAACTCCAATCGGCCGGTGTGAAACCTCCCGCCACCATATGACGGCCGGGAAGGCTTATGATGTGATCTGCTGGGCAAATGCCAGGGACTTTTCTTTCACCGATGGGGGCATGTCCGCCGGTGTGGTGCAGTTTCCGATAAACAGGTCTCCTGCATAAAAGGTTTTATGGGGTTTCTGCATTCGTTTGAAGGCGGTAAATGCCCCTTCGGCATTGGTATCCCAGCCACCGGCTCCCGTCATCAGAAAGGCTTCCCGTCGTCCTTCGAGCAAAGAAGAATGATTGGTTTCGTGGTACCGGGTATACAGACTGTAAGTCCGGTCTATGACCGCCTTAATCTGGGCGCTCGGCCCCCAGAAATACAATGGTGAGGCAAAGAGAATCAGATCTGCTGCCACCATCTGTTCCAGAATGTCCGGAATATCGTCTTTCTGGACACAGCCCGGTGTATCGGTAACCTGTTTGCACTGGCCGCAACCCATACACCCGTTCAATTCTTTGCCGTGAAGATATACCCGGACCACTTTGTGCCCCATGCTGGTGAGCGCATCTTCCACCCATCCCAATGCCGTAGCCGTATTCCCTTTTTTCCGGGCGCTGCCCAGCAAGGTCAAACTGTTCATTTCATGTCTCCTGTTAGGGGTTGATTTGGATATTCTACGGAAACAACGAAAATTGTCAATTAAATTAAGCAGAACAATGTGCAGGGGAAAAATTGAAACAGATTTTTTAGTTATAACTAATTTTATTTTGTATGGCATTGATTTTTGAACATCATGTATTAATATTAGTTAAGTAAGTTAATAAAATAAACAGCTGAACATCATTGATTTGATTGATTCAAACAAACTGGATAAATCTAAGGAGACGACGTCATGAAAAAACCGGCCTGTATATCAGAAAGAATGTTTAAATATGTTTTGGGAGGATTGCTGGTGGCGGCAGCTCTGGCATTATCGATTATCAGCGTGACCCTGCTTCCGGTGATTGGGTTTGTTCTGGTCATTCCGGTGCTGGCACTGGCGGTTTATGTATTTCGTCTGCACCTCAACGATCAGTGTGAAATTGATCCGACATGACCGGGTATTCGCCCGTTCATGTGCTTGTCAGAGCCGGTTGAGCAGGTTTCAACCGGCTTTTTCATGTTTAAAAACAGCCTGGTCGCGACGTCAAAACCCGGATGAACCTTGTTTTTTTTATTGACAAGAAACAGGATTTGGACGGAAAGTCGGGGATGTGGTATACAAAACAGGTTGTGTGCATTGATTTCTGACAAAAAAAGGAACGGTCATGCTCAGGATATTCGAAGATGAGTTGATGAATCCGAAAAATTTTGTGGTCACTCTGGAATTGGTTCCCGGCCGGGAGTCCCGGGGAAGAAATACGGACACCCTCAAGGGAATTGCCCGGGACGGGTTTGCCGACGGACGGATCTCTGCGGTTTCCATTACCGACAACCCGGGGGGAAACCCGTCATTGAGCCCGGATGTGCTGGGGTCTGAAATTTTTGCATACGGACTGGACGTGATTGTTCATTTCACCTGCCGGGACCTGAACCGGGTGGGGATGGAAAGCCGGGCATTGCAGCTGGCCCGCATGGGCATGAAAAATATTCTGGCGCTGACCGGGGATTATTCGGGAAAGGGGTTTGGGGGACAGGGAAAACCGGTCTTTGATTTTGATTCCGTAATTCTGACCGCCATGCTCCAGCAGCTCAATCACCGGCTTTACGCTGCCGGGGATCCGGACGGATTTTTTACGGGCTGCGCCATTTCTCCGTTCAAGACCACACAAGCCGAATCCCATGCCCAGTACAAAAAGCTGGACAAAAAAATAATGGCCGGGGCATCTTTTCTCGTCACCCAGCTGGGATATGACGTGGAAAAGTTCAGGGAACTGATGACCTATCTCAAACAACGGGATGAAAAACCGGCGGTCATGGCGTCGGTTTATCTGTTAAGCCCCAGGTCGGCCCGGGCCATGAACCGGCTCCGGGTTCCCGGGGCCTACATCGGGGATGATCTTTATAACCGGGTAATTCAGGAGTGGCAGGTTCCCCGTAACGGGCTGAAGTATTCCATTGATCGGGGCGGCCCGCCTGGGGGTGATGATCAAGAAAATGGGGTACCGCGGCATTCATATCGGCGGTATTCACAAAAGTTTTAATACGGTGGGCCGGATTCTGGATCGCATGGAAGCGCTGGAAAAACAGGGATGGGACCCGTCTGACAAAGAGTTTGAATATGAAACCGGAAACGGGTTTTACCTGTATCATCCCACAGATGCACCAAAATCTTTTCCCCGGCCTGTGGACCGGATCAAGGAACAGATCCGGGAACATCTGCCCTACTTTGCTCTCAAAACAGCACACCACCTGTTTTTTGAAAAAAACACCCGTTGGCGCCGTTTTATCGGAAAGCTGCTGAGATGATGAGTAAAAACCGCCGGGCAAAATGGTTCAAAATTCTGGCGGAAGACCCGGTGAAGAAACCGCTGCTCTCTTGTCAAAGCTGCGGCGACTGTGCCATCCAGCATGTGGCATTTCTGTGTCCGGAATCCGGTTGCCCCAAACATACACGCAACGGGGCCTGCGGCGGCAGCCGGGACGGTTTCTGCGAAGTCAACCCGGACCGGGAATGTGTCTGGGTCCGGGCGTACAAACGCCTGAATCACGTGAACAAGGCAGATACCTGGCAAGGGATTTTGTCCCTCCCCGCCTGTGGGAATTGAACAGGACTTCTTCCTGGATCAATTTTCATTTGGGTAAAGACCATCAGAAGAAAAAATGACCGTTTGTAAACGAATTTGCAAGCTTTCGACAGGGGGTGAATGGGGGTTGATTTATCCGGCCTGACACCGGCACAGTGCTGCCGGTGTCAGGGATTTGTCATTTCTGCCTGTGACTCCACCATGGATTTGGCCTGGCGGCTGTATGCCCAGGGCCGTTTTCCGGAATATGCCTGGGTCCTGGCCCACACCCAGACCCGGGGCAGAGGGAGACAGGGCCGGGTCTGGGTATCTGAACCCGGCAGCCTGGCGGTCACACTTCGGTTGCCGGATATGGCTGCACTTTCAGGGCCGCTGTTGTCCATGGCCATGGCCCTGCCCCTGATCCGGGCGCTGGGAGAACTCCATGTGCCGGCCTTGATCAAATGGCCCAATGATGTCCTGATTCATGACCGAAAGGCCGGCGGCATATTGATTGAAGAAAAACAGGGTGTTTTCATGGCCGGGATCGGCATGAATATCCAGAGCGCCCCTGAAAACAGCGAGACGGAGAACTTTTTTCATCTGCCGGCTGGATGTTTGCCCATTTCTGGTGTAGGATCATCACTTTTCGACATATGGCGGCGTTTCCTTCAAAATATCCTGGATCGGTTCTCTGCGTTGACAGCAGACCCGGCCGCCGTCATCCGGGAAGTGGATACCGTTCTGGCATGGAAAAATGAACCGGTCGTGCTGGCACATACCGGAATCTGTGATGGGCCCGCCATTGTTCTGGGCGTGGATGACCTGGGACGACTTCAGCTCAGAACCGATAAAGGCATCGTTCATATCCGCTCGGGAACCGTTTATCCCAGAGTGACATGATTTATGTATCAAGGAGCATGATATGGAAGCAAAAACATTTGAACAGGTGGTCAGGGAGATAGAGGGCAAAAAGATTCTGGTGGCCAACCGGGGGATCACGGCCCGGCGGATTATCCGTTCCATCAGGGAGGAGCTGATGGCCGTTCCGGTCCTGACCGTCACCGATGTGGACAAAACCGCCCCGTTTACTTCGGGTGCCCAGGAACTGATTCTTTTGGGGACAATCCCCGGGCGTATCTGGACATCGACTATATTTTGAAGCTGGCTAGGGAACAGGATGTGGTGGCGGTGCATCCGGGATGGGGGTTTGCTTCTGAAGATGCCGGGTTCCCGAAAAAATGTGCGGACAAGGGGATTTTGTTCATCGGCCCGCCCACCGAACCCATGACCCTTCTGGGAAACAAGGTGAAAGTCCGGGAGCTGGCTCGGAAACTGAACGTACCCGTGGTGCCCGGTTCGACGAATGCGGTGGAAATGGCGGAAGCCAGGGAGATCGCAATGGAGATGGGACTGCCCGTGATGCTCAAGGCGGAAGGCGGTGGCGGGGGCCGGGGAATTTATGAAATATATGACATGGAACAGCTGGAAACCGCGTTTTCCAAGGCCTCGGTTCTGGCCCAGGCATCCTTCGGCAATCCCAGAATCTATGTGGAGAAGCTGCTCACCTCGGTACGTCATATTGAAATCCAGGTTATTGCCGACCAGCAAGGAAACGTATTCGCTTTTGATGAACGGGACTGCACCGTGCAGCGGAACCACCAGAAATTGGTGGAGATCACCCCGTCCCCCTGGCCGAAGATGACCGAAGAACTGCGGCAAAAGCTCAAGGATTATGCCAAAGCTCTGGTGACGGCGGTGGGGTATTTTTCCCTTGCGACGGTCGAGTTTCTGGTGGATGAAGATCAAAACCCTTATCTCATCGAGGTGAACACCAGGCTTCAGGTGGAACACGGTATCACCGAGTGCCGGTACGGTATCGATCTGGTGGAGGAACAGATCGCCGTGGCGTTCGGGTCCACCCTGCGGTTCACAAAGGAAAAACCCGGCCCGTGGCCCATGCGCTTCAGGTCCGCATCAATTGTGAAGATCCCAGAAACGATTTTGCCCCCAATGCCGGCCATATTGTGCGGTACATCTCTCCGGGCGGGCCAGGCGTCCGGTTGGATTCATGTATTGCCGGTGGATATGAATTCCCCTCCAACTATGACTCGGCGGCGTCATTGCTGATCGCCCACGGCGATTCCTGGGGAAAAACCCTGGCGGTGATGAACCGGGCATTGAAGGAATATGTCATCGGGGGCCTGAAAACCACCATACCGTTTCATCAGAAAATTATCATGGATCCGGTATTCCGGTCCGGTTTGTATGACACCCGGTTTGTGGAGAAAACCCCGGGGCTGATGCGGTATCATGACAGCGAGTCGGAGGCCTTGCGCCTGTCACGGCTGATGGCGGAAATTTCCGCCATGGGGTATAATCCCCATGTTCAGCTGTCCGACTACCGGGGGGGGCGGACAAACGGGTGGGAAAATTTAATCCGGTTCTGCCGTCCCTCCCCCCGGTTCCACCCTCCGGCCCATATCCCCGGGGGGACCGAAAGGCATTGATCGATTATGTAAGGGATTCCGAGATCGTTCATTTTTCAGACACCACCGCAAGGGACATCACCCAGTCCAACTCGGGAAACCGGTTCCGCCTGGCTGAAGACCGGCTCATGGGGCCGTATCTGGACCGGTGCGGGTTTTTCTCCCTGGAAAACGGGGGCGGGGCTCATTTTCACGTGGCCATGATGGCCAATATGACCTATCCGTTCAATGAAGCCAGAATGTGGAACCAGTTCGCGTCCCTGACGCCCAAGCAGATTCTGGTGAGATCCACCAACCTGCTTGGGTACAAGCCCCAGCCCGGGAACCTGATGCAGTTCACCAGTGAATTCATCTGTGAGCACCATGATATTGTCCGGTGTTTTGATTTTCTCAACCATATAGAGAACATGCGGCCCCTGGCCGAAGTGGTCATGAACTCCCGGGCCAATGTATGGCAGCCGGCAGTGTCCCTGTCCTGGGCCAAAGGGTTTGATGTGAATCATTACATGGGGGTGGTGGAAGCGATTGTCCGCCAGGCGGCCGAAGCGGCCGGGGTGTCGGAAAGCGACGTCTGTTCCCTGTTCATCCTCGGGCTCAAGGACATGGCCGGGGTGTGTCCGCCCCGGTTCATCAGCGCGCTGGTGGCTGGGATCCGCAAACAGTATCCGGATCTGGTCCTCCATTATCACCGGCACTGCACGGACGGCTTGTTTGTTCCGGCCGTGGGGGCTGCGGCCAGGGCCGGGGCCCATATCGTGGACACGGCCATCGGTGCTGCCGTGCGCTGGTACGGCCAGGGCGAGGTATTGTCCACGGCTGCGTACATCGAGGAAGAGCTGGGGCTGAAAATCCGCCTGAACAAAGACATGATCCGTCACTGCAACTTTGTGCTCAAACAGATCATGCCCTGGTACGACCGGTACACAGCGCCCCATTTTCAGGGGATCGACCATGACGTGATTCACCACGGCATGCCCGGCGGTGCTACCTCCTCTTCCCAGGAAGGGGCCATGAAACAGGGATATATCCATCTGCTGCCCCAGATGCTCAAGTTTCTGGCCGGTACCCGCCGGATCATCAGGTATCACGATGTCACACCAGGCTCCCAGATCACCTGGAATACGGCGTTTCTGGCCGTGACCAGCGCTTATCAACGGGGCGGCGAAGAAGAGGTGGATCACCTGCTCTGGGTACTGGATTCCGTGATCGCCACGCCGGAGGACCAGATGGACGAGACCCTTAAAGAAGAACGGCTGATTCTTTACAAAGACAGCAATGATGCTTTTAAAAACCTGCTTATGGGAAAATTCGGACGACTGCCCTGGGATTTCCGCCGGACTGGGTCTATGAAAGTGCGTTCGGAAAAGCCAGTGCTCAGGCCCTGTCCGACCGAACCGAATCCTCTCCATTGGACGGGCTGCCGCCGATAGACATTGAATCGGAAAAACAGGCCCTGGAGAAACAGATCAATCGCATGGCCACGCCGGAAGAACTGGTTATGTATCTCAACCATCCCGGAGACGCTTTGAAAACCATTCTGTTCCGTCAGGAATTCGGTAACCCCAACCGGGTGCCCTGGATGTCTGGTTTGAAGGCCTGGTGCCGGGCCGGGAACTGTTTTTCGCCGACACGGAAGGCAAACCCCATGCCATGAAAATTCTGGGAATCGAATCTCCGGATGACAAAGGCATGGCCGTGGTGCGGTATACCCTGGATGCCGAGGTGTTCATCCATACGGTCAAGGTGGCCGATGCTGCAGGACATGCTGCCGATGCCATCCAGATGGCGGATCCGAACAACCCGCACCATGTCTCAGCCCCGTCCAACGGGGATCTGTGGATCATGTATGTCAATCCTGGGGATGTGGTCAAGGCTGGTGAGGAACTGTTCAACATCACCATCATGAAACAGGAAAAAGCGGTGGTGTCACCGGTGGAAGGCATTGTTGAAAGCGTTCTAAAGACGGCGGACTACAAGTTTGACAAGAAAATGGTGCCCGTGAAAAAAGGGGAGTTACTGGTGAAACTGGGACCTGTGCCCAGAAAATGCACGGCCTGCGATACCCCGGTGGCGGAAAAAGCGTACAAATTCTGTCCCCAGTGCGGAGAAAAGATCTGAAACCCGACTAAAAGGTGAGCGTGACCGTTGTGGCTCCGGAATTCAGACAATCATCCGGCGTTTTGCAGAAGGCACAGCGCCGGATGTCGCCGGGGCAGGTGTCGGTGTCGGCCGGAATAAAGCTGCACCGGGTGGAATCGATGGCCAGGGTGAACTGGAACCGCTCGGAAAACAGTTTGATACGAAGCAGGTCAAATCCCCGTCCGCCGGCATTGAATTCAAAGGGCTGTTTGGTCGTGTATTCAGTTGAATCCGGCGGGGTGAAATAGTTTTCAAAAATCAACCGCAGTTTTTCTGTGGTAAACCCGATGCCGTGGTCTTTGATCACCAGAACCGGGTGATGGTTCCTTGTCTGTACGTGCACTTCGATTTTTCCGCCGTCCGGGGTGTATTCCACCGCGTTTTTGATCAGGCCAGTGACAATGATGTCCAGAATTTCTTCAGGCATTTGGATGGGATCAGTTTTTTCCAGTTTGGTTTCCAGGGCGAGGCAGCGAAACGTGAAATCCGGAGACAGGCGTTTCAGAAACCGGGTCATGTACTGATCCAGCAAGATGGTTTGAAAGGTCAGGCGGTCCGGGCCGAAAATGGATTCCACTGCCTGCCGCACTGCATTCATCACAGCGGAATCTGCGTTTTGATCCAGATTCCGGGCACTGGTTTCGGTGAGCAGGGCCAGCTCATCCACGCTGGCATCAATGAGCCGGGTCAGGATATGATAGGCGGTAAACTGTTTTTTTTCAGAAGGTCTTCCACCTCAAACTGAATTTCCAGAATCCGTTTCAGATTGCGCCGGGCCCGTTCGATAATTGTTTCCGTTTTTTTATCGCAACGCCCGTTGGCCTCCAGTTTCCTGCCCAGCAGCTTCATGGCGGCATCCACACGGACACCGGGGTCTTTAGTTCATGGGCTAAATGGTTGATCACCTTGTCTTTGGCCTGGTTCAGGATCTTGAGATCTGCATAGGACTGTTCCAGTTCTTCGTGGATCCGGGTGTTTTCAATGGGCAGCGCCACGGTGCTGGCCACCATCATCAGCTGGTCCATGTCGGTGTCGTCAAACTGGCCCTGCAGCTTGTTCACCACGGACACCACGCCGATGACCCGGTCCTTGAGACGGATGGGCACGGACAGCATGTTTTTGGCCACCAGGTCGGTCTCCTCGTCCACCCGTCGCAGGTAGAAGTCGCACTGGGCGATATCCGGGATCAGCAACGGTTTGCCGGTCTTGTATACATGGCCTGATACGCCCTGATCCGCCGGAAACCGGAGTTTTTTGAATTTTTTGCCGGAGGCCGCGTCCTTGAACCGGGCGGTAAAAAAATACAGCTCGTCCGTGGCCCGGTTCGCCAGCAGGATGAACGCGCCTTCCACGTTCACCAGCTTCTGGATTTCAGCGGTGATGATGGCCACCAGGTCTCCCAGCTTGTGATAGGTGTGCAGGGCGTTGGAAATATCAAACATGATCCGGTTGGTTTTAGCCATGCGCTTTTCAAAGGTGATATCCCGCAGGATCAGGACCTGGCCCATGGGGGCATTGTTTTCATCGTAAAGGATGGCGCCGTTGATCAGGATGTCCAGTAGCCGGCCGTCCCGGGTGTACCGCTGGGTTTCGAAATCCATTACCGTGCGGTTTTCATACAGCTGTTTCATGCCCTGTCTGGCCTGTTCCAGCAGGTGGTCCGGAATGAACGGGATGTTTTTGCCCCGGATTTCTTCCAGTTTCCACCCAAACACCCGTTCAAAGGCGGGGTTGACATATTCTACGGTATTGTTCAAAGAAAAGGCGAACACCGGGTCCGGCAGAAACCGGAGGAGCGTGTCCAGGCGCTTTTGAGCCAGCCGGGTTTCCTTATACAATTGCAGGTCTGATTTTTCCGGTTTTGAAGCACCCATTTTTGATCCCTTGGTTTTTCCTTTGAGAGGTATCGGACCCCGTCTTTTATTCAGTTTTCAAAAAGGTTGTATTTAAACGGAACCTGGGCCATTTCATGGAATACCTTAAACCGGGTCTCCCCGATTTGAACCAGGTCGACAGGTACATGCAGCTGCAAAAAAGTTTCCTGGCGGGTGACCACAGGGAATCCATATGGTTCATTGATGTATTTCAACGGTTTCCCCTCGGCCTTGCGGTATTCCACAAAACCTGATGCTGTTTCAGACGTCTGGCCGACGGCTGGCCGGTCGGCAGCGTTACGCTCCGGGCGGTTCTGTGAATGGCGGAAAGCAGATGGTCGTCTGTATCATACCCGATACTGCAGCGTCCGGCCGCCATGGCTGCTGCCATGGTGGTGCCGGTGCCTATGAACGGGTCCAGTACCTGATCGGTTTTGACTGAAAACATGTTAATCAGACGGTAGGGCAGTTCAAATGGAAAGGCGGCACTTCGCTGTCGCTTTGGTGTATCGGCCAGGGTCTGGCCCGTGCCTTTGATGTCAAACCATACATCCGAAAACCAGTGGTTGCGCTCTTCCCAGAAAATCGCGCTTTCCCGGCGCTGCTGCTTTTCTTCGGCACTTGGGAAATCGCGTTTACCGTGTTTTCTTAGAATCAGAATATATTCATGTTCCAGCGTGACATAGGCCCCGGCCGGAAGCATGCCGGATCCCATGAATTTGTTGGGGGCATTGATCTGTTTGCGCCAGATAATACAGGGCAGGCTGGTGAATCCGATATCCCGGGCCGCAGACAGAATCCTGGCATGGTTGGTGTACAGGGCGAACTGCGTATCCATACTCCGGGTGGCATCCCCGATATTGATGCAGGCAAATCCGCCCGGTTTAAGGACCCGGAAGCACTCCCGCCAAACCGGATCCAGCTGCCGGTGCATGGATTCGAACGCCCCGGGACCGTCCTGTGAGGACAAGCATTTGTGGACGGTTGAATCCATTCTCCGAAACAGGTCATCCCACATCTCGATCATGGGATAAGGGGGGGAGGTCACCACCAGATCGATGCTGCTGTCTGACACCTCAGACATATGGCTTGCATCGGCAAAATATATGGAATGCTCTGTCTTCATAGGCCAATTGTCTTGGTTAAAAGAATCGGGCCCATTGAATGTAACTGACCCGCGGTGTATTGTCAATGCATTGTGTGGCTTGCAATTAACGCGGGGTGTGATTATAGTTATCCTTGGTTTCATAAGAATACAGCTGATACAGGAGTGACACATGGCGGTTGGATGGGCAAAAGACGGGGCGGTTCAGGAAGAGATCGATGCCGGTGTGGCAGATGCGGTAAACCGGGCCAGAAGCCGACTCAGCAGAGGTGAAAGCCTGACCTGTTGTGAAATGTGCGGGGAGTCGATTCCCGAAGCCCGGCGTAAGGCCCTTCCCGGCGTGAGATTATGTGTCGCCTGTCAATCAGAAATGGAGAAAACCGAGTCCGGAATTCGTCTTTACAACCGTCGGGGCAGCAAGGACAGTCAGTTGAAATAATTTTAACTGACTTCCCGCAAAAAAACTTGTCCGCCTGGCCTGGGCACGTTCGGAGAGAGACGGGTCACCAAGGCTGTGAATCCCGGCAGCACAGCCAGCCCGGTCAGGTCCCTGAGGGGCTGGACATAAACACTCCAGAAGTAAGTGGCACCGAGACATACCTGCATCATCACGGCAGAAAAAGGATGAGATATCTCATAAGCTGCTGAACCAGGCAGTACCGTTCACATCAATGGTCCCTGAGAGGGAGGGAGGATCGTTTTGAGAGCCTGAATCAGTTTTTCGACATTCTCGGGCCGGGCCGTGTGTCCCATCAGGCCGATACGCCAGATTTTTCCGGCCAGAGGCCCCAGTCCGCCCCCGATTTCAATTTTATGTTCCTTGAGAAGCCGGTTTCTGATTTCTACGTCATCCACTCCTTCCGGTATACGGACGGCGTTGAGCATGGGCAGGCGGCATGAGGCATCCACCTGCATTCGGAGCCCCAAAAGGTCCAGTTCCCGCACCAGCAGGTGGTGGGCTTCCATGTGTCGCTCAAAGATCCGGGCTTCCCCTTCCTCCAGAATCAAAGAAAGGGTCTGATAAAGTCCATAGAGCATGTTGATGGGGGCGGTGTGGTGATAGCTCTTGCGGCGCCTTCCCAGTAGTTCATGATCAGGCTTAAATCCAGATACCAGTTGGGAACCTTTGTCGTCCGGGCCTGAAGCGCTGCCACGGCAGCCGGAGAAAAGGACACCGGAGACAGCCCCGGCGGACAGGACAGGCACTTCTGGGTGCCGCTGTATAGCACATCGATTCCCCAGTGGTCCATAAAAATTTGCGTACCCCCGAAACTGGTCACCGCATCCACCAGAAACAAAGTATCTTTATCCTTGATCAGTGAACCGATATCGGACACCGGGTTCATGACGCCGGTGGAGGTTTCCGCATGCACCACGGCGACCAGTTTGTAGGATTTTTTCGACAGCTGTTTCTGTACCGCATCCACAATGACCGGCGTTCCCCAGTCAAATTCCAGGATGTCCACATCAGCATCCAGGCGGGTCGCCACATCCTGCATGCGTTGGCCAAACACCCCGTTGATCAGGATCAGCACTGGATCATCTTTTTCAATAAGGTTCACAAAACAGCATTCCATGCCGGCGGAACCGGTTCCGGAAATAGGAAGAGTCAGTGCATTCCGGGTGTGAAGCAGGGTTTTGAGCTGGTGTTTGATGGCATCCATGATCTGGATGAAATCCGGGTCCAGATGCCCTAAAGTCGGTCTGGAAAGGGCTTTGAGTACCGAATCAGGCACACAGGAGGGACCGGGGCCCATCAGGGTGACCGGTTTAATGGTTTGCAGCAGATCGTTCATAGCAGTGTCCTTTCATCATCCGGAGGCAAGCATCATGCGTTTATCCCCCCGCTCCATGGCCAGTTCCGTAAGTTTGTCCGTCGGGATATGGCACAGGATCTTGTGGCCGTTAGGCAGCCTTTGAAACCGGGGCTTTTCCTGTTCACAGATTTTTCCGTTTTCCGGCAGCACCGATTTTCTGGGACACCGGGTATGAAAACAGCAGCCCGACGGCCGGTTGGTGGGACTAGGCACATCCCCGGACAGGATAATGGACTGGCGCTTGGCCGAAGGATCGGGAATGGGAACCGAAGACAGCAGCGCTTCGGAATAGGGTGATACGGGGCGGGTAAATGGAGGCCACCGGGCCGAATTCCACGATTTCCCCCAGATACATCACTGCCACAAAATCGGAGATGAACCGCACCACGCTCAGGTCATGGGCGATGAAGATCATGGTGGAGCCCATGTCTTCCTTGATCTCGTTGAGCAGGTTGAGTACGGCCGCAGCCACGGACACGTCCAGGGCGGATACCGGTTCGTCGCAGATCACCAGGGACGGCCGGCTGGCCAGAGCCCTGGCAATACCGATACGCTGTTTTTCGCCGCCGGACAGCTGCCGAGGATACCGGTCGTAATAATAGGCATCCAGCTTCACGGCCCGCAGCAGCCGTTCCACTTCCTTGCGGACCTTTTGTCGGGGAACGGTCTTGAACTTCTGGATGGGCCGTCCGATTTGGGTTCCGATGGTGTAAGAGGGATTCAGGGTGGAATCCGGGTTCTGGAATACCATCTGCAGCTCTCGGATCAGGGACAGATCCCGTTTCTGGGCCGGCAGGTTCAGATCGATCCCCATCAGCTCCACTTCTCCGTCGGTCAGTTCTTCCAGGCCGATGATCCCCTTGACCAGGGTGCTTTTCCCGCAGCCGGATTCTCCGACGATGCCCATGGTGGTCCCTTTCAGAACTTTTAAGGAGATGTCGTCCACGGCCTTGACATGGGATTTTTTCTCCATCCCCAGAATGGCCTTCAGAGAGGGGTTTTGTTCCGGATACCACAGCTTCATGTTGCGGATCTTGAGCAGCGCGTCCATGGAAGAAAAGTCATCATCCCCTTCCGCCTGGACAACGGCGTCACGCTTTCCCCTTGCGTAGTCATCATAGGGCACTTTCAGGGTTTCTTTGCCCAGAAAGCACCGGGACACGTGATCCTCGGAGATGGAAACCAGTTCCGGATGCCGGGAGGTACAGTGTGCGGTCAGGTTTTTGTCCTCCAGGTGCCGGCCTTCGATACGCCAGTCACACCGGGGTGCGAAAATACAGGCGTTGAGATTCCGGTCCGCCGGGTCCGGCACCCGTCCCCGGATGGACCACAACCGGTTATTGGACAGGCTGTCCCCCAGGCGGGGGACGCAGCACAACAGGCCCCGGGTGTAGGGATGGGCCGGGTTGGCGAATAGTTTTTCGATGGGACCCTGTTCCACCATTTCTCCGGCATACATGACGCATAGCCGCTCACTCACCTTGGCCACCACGCCCAGGTTATGGGTGATAAAGATGATACCCGTGTTGAAATCCTTTTTCAGATCCTCTACCAGGTCCAGGACCGCCGCTTCCACGGTTACGTCCAGGGCTGTGGTGGGTTCGTCCATGATCAGCAGAGACGGGTTGTTGAGAAGCGCCATGGCAATCACCACCCGCTGCTGCTGGCCGCCGGAGATCATGTGAACGTACCGGTTCATCACATTGGCCGCATCCGGCATGTACACCCTCTCCAGCATGGCGATACACCGGTTCCGTGCCTTTTTGGCGGTGATGTCGGTATGGGCGGTGAGCACTTCAGTGAGCTGGGTTCCGATGGTCAAAGACGGGTTCAGGGCCTGCATGGGATCCTGGTATACCATGGAGATGTTGTTGCCCCGGATTTTCTGAGCTCCGCCTTGGGGGTACCAACCATCTCCTTGCCCATGAATTTGATGCTGCCCCCACCACTTTGCCGTTGGACCCTAAAAATCCAGAATACCGAAGGCAATGGTGCTTTTACCGCATCCGGACTCCCCCACCACCCCCACGGTCTGTCCCTGTCTGACGGTGAAATTGACACCCCGGACCGCAGGAACCAGTTGTTTGCGGGTCTGGTAGGAAATGGCCAGGTCTTTGACCTCTAATACGGGTTTATCTGATGAATGTTCCATAGGATCGCTTTCGTTGTCAGTGCCCGGAAACAGGTGCTGCCGGGCACAGGGTTACTGATATCTCATGGATTCTTCCCGAATCCCGTCTGCCAGCAGGTTGAGCCCCACCACCAGCGAAGCGATGGCAAGGGAAGGCCACAGGGCTGCATATGGGTTGCCTGTCAGGATAAATGCCCTTCCTTTGGCAACCATGGAGCCCCAGTCCGGTGATGGCGGCGGCATACCCAGTCCCAGAAATCCTAAGGTTCCCATGGCAAAAATGGCATACCCGACCCGCAGCATGGCATCGATGATGATCGGGCCCCGGGTATTGGGCAGAATTTCCACAAACATGATGAACCAGGCGCTTTCCCCCCGGGTTTCTGCCGCCCGGATATATTCCCGGGTTTTGATGTCCAGGGTCAGGCTTCTGACCAGCCGGGCGATGCCCGGTACCCCAACAATGGAGATGGCGATAACCACATTGACGGCGGACGCCCCGATGGCCACCACGATGATCAAATAGAGCAGAATGACTGGGATGGCCATCATGGCATCCAAAAGCCGCATGACAAGTTCATCGATCCACCCGCCCTTATAGCCGCCGATCAACCCTAACGTGGCACCGATGATCAAGGCCACCACCACTCCCCAGATGGCGGTGCCGCCGGGAAGTGAAATGTTTTCAGACACCGGCAGCACCACCAGGACCACCCGGGCACCGTAGATCAGCCGGGTCCACAGATCTCTTCCCAGTTCGTCCGTACCTAAGATATGTTCGGCCGACGGCCCCTGGTTGGGGGATTTCCAATCCTGTTCATAAGGGGTGTACGGGGTAAGAAGTGGGGCAAACAGTGCCACAAACACCCAGAACAGGACAATGACCAGTCCCACCATGGCGATTTTGGAACTGAGCAGGATGACGAACATCTCCTTGGCCCGCCCTTTTTTAGTTTTTTTTGGATGGCTTCAACTTTTTCAGGCATACCGTATCCTCGGATTCAAAAAGGTGTAGATGATGTCGGCCACCAGCTGGGTGCCGACGGCGACCAGAACCATGATCATGGAACCGGCTTCCAGAGCGTTGAAATCTTTATACAGTGCCGATTCCAGCAAATAGGCCCCGAGTCCCGGGTATCCGAATACCACCTCCACAATGACAATTCCCCCCAAAAGCCAGTTCACATGGAGCATGATCACGGTGATGGGAGCGATCAGGGCGTTTTTCACTGCATGCTTGAACACCACTTTCTTGTAAGGAAGCCCCTTGAGAAACGCGGTGCGGATATAGGGGGATTTCATTACCTCCACCATGGAAGCCCGGGTGATTCGCAAGATATACCCCAGTTCGATGAGGGTGAGGGTGAGCACCGGCAGAATAAGCATCATGGGTTTTCCCAGGGCGCAGCCGTGCCCAGGACCGCCGCACCCGGCAGCCACCCCAGCCATACCGAAAAGATCAGGGTCAGAAAAATACCGGTGGCAAATTCCGGCACCACGGAAAACATCATGCCGCCCACCGACAGGAACCGGTCCTTGAGAGAACCTTCCTGAAGTCCGGCAACGAGCCCTAAAAGCAGTGCCAGGGGCATGACAATGACAAAGGCGGTGCCCGCCAGCACCACGGAGTTGCGCAGCCGGACCCACAGGCTTTTGTTCACCGGCCGGCCGGTGCGGAAGGATACGCCGGGGTCCCCCCTGACAAATCCATTTTTCAGCGGGATGTAATCTTTGGGTCCGCCGGAACTTTCCATCCAGCCCTTGCCCATGACAAAAACGAACATGGTTTCTATTTCGCCTTTAACCCAGCGGACGGCGTGGTTCTGCCGGTCCACCCCCCAGAACTCCTGTTTGCCGTCCTGGATGGTTTCCAGCGTTCATTGTCCACATATTCGGTTTTTCGCCATCAGATAAAAGATTGATGGCCACCAGATCGTCGCCGTCCACTTTCCAGCGGATGAGGGATCCGTCCTCCTTAATCGCCCACCATTCTTCAAATCCTTCTTCCGTCGTAATTCTTTTCAGAGGCATGCCGATTTTTTTTCTGCAACCCAGTCGTTGCCGGCGATCCAGTGCAGATACCTCACATACATGGGCTGGTCCAGACCGTTTTGGCGAATAAACGCGGCTTCCTGTTCCGGGGTGATAAAGGCCCCCAGCACATTTTTGGCGATATTGCCGGGAGAGGATTCTGCAATGATGAAAACGGCCAGTGACACCAGAATCATGGTTAACAGCAGAAGAAAAAAACGCCGGAGTATAAAAACAATCATAAAATCCCTGTCCTTGGTTTAAGGGGTGCCCGTACGCAGGGGGATACGTACGGGCAACACAGGTTTTTGATTTATGCGAAAGACACGTCGTTGAACAGCATGAATCCATTGGGGTGCGCTTCAAGCCCTTTGACATTGCTTCTGGCAACCATCCAGACCGCCCTCCAGTAGCCGATGCCGATGGGGCCCGGTCATATTGAATTTTCTGGAGTTTGCAGAACAGTTTTCTGCGTTCTTCCACATCCAGGGTCCCGTTGGCCTGTTCCAGAATTTCTGAAAATTCCTTGTCCACCCACCTTGTTTCGTTCCAGGCCACGGGATTGCCGTCCGCGTCGGCCTTGTAGGCCAGGTTCAGGACCATGGTTCCCAGGGGCCGGTGGGTCCAGGGGGTGATGCCGAAATCCACTTCCGTCCATTTTTCCCAATACTGGCTGTTGGGCATGGTCTGCAGATTGATCTTGAATCCGCCGGCAAAGGCATCCTGTTTGAGGATTTCCGCGTATCTAACCACGTCCGGCCATCCGGATCCCACTGCCAGAGTGACTTCCAGCCCGTTGGGATACCCGGCTTCAGCCAGCAGTTTTTTGGATCCTTCAGGATCGTAAGGCGGCACCGGCATTTCGCAGTATTCCGGATGCAGCTGGTAGACATGGAAATCCTGGCCTTCCAGCCCCTGCCCCATATAGGCCAGTGCCAGAATCTTTTCATGGTTGTGGCATTTTCTCATGGCCAGACGGACCTTCTCGTTGTCCCACGGTTTGAGATCCACCCGCATACGCAGCACCCTGGCCGATGCGGTGGGGGCAGCCAGGATCTGAATGGAGGAATCATCCTTGAGCGCCCGGTAGATATCGGTACCACCGATGTCTGAGAGGTCAATGAAATCGATGTCTTCGCTCTTAATGGCCGAAATCATGGGTGCGGTCTCGGTGCCCATGTCAAGGAAGTGCATTTCATCCAGATACGGCAACGGTTTGCCGTCCGCGCCTTTCTGCCAGTAATCGGACCGGGCTTTGACCACGGCCAGCTCCCCTTCCCGGTAGGTTTCAAGCGTGTAGGGACCTGTTCCGTGCGGCGCTTTGAGGAAATCCCCTTCAAAGGTCCGGTGATTCAGCACCTGGGCCGGATACTGAAAAAAATCTTCTGGAATGGAGATAGTGGGCGTTTTCAGGTGCAGTATGACCTGATAGTCATTGACCTTCTCGATGTTGTTGCTGCTCAGATAACCGTCCACAAGCCCTTTCATGGATGAACCGACATTTTCGTCCAGCCACTGGTTTATGGTGAAGATCACATCATCGGCGTTGAACGTGTCTCCGTTGTTGAACTTGATTCCTTTTCTCACGTTCAGGGTCCAGGTTTTCAGATCGTCACTGGCTTCCCAGTTTTCCAACAGGTAAGGATGGGTAATGTTTTTACCGTCGGTCAGGGTGAGATACTCCGCCACCTGACGGGTGACATTGGATGCGGCAATCCAGGAATAGGTAGCCGGATGGGCGATTTTCTGCAAAGCGGTGGCCACTTTCAGGGTGCCGCCTCGTTTGACGTTTCCGGCAAAGGCTTTGGTGGTCCAGGAAAGACCGGCCATCTGGGTGGCGGTAAATGCGGATACCCCCAGCAATGTTGAATATCTGAGAAATTCTCTTCTGGAAAGTTTGCCTTTTTCCATGTCACTTTTCAAGTCGTGCACGGCCGGATGAATTCTTTTTTCCATGCTTGCCTCCTTTTGTATTAATCGATGATGCTTGTCATTACATACAAACTTTTGAACCGATGTCTTTTGTTTGCAGGTCTGTTATTACATGTCCTCCTAATTAATGCAAATTTTTGAATAGTTTTTTTGAAGAAAAAGGGAAACCGCTAAACTTGATTCCGTTTTGCCAAAATTTCTTTTTCTCCTTCTTTTCTGAGACGTTCCAGTTCGGCCGTTACCTTGTCACTCAACGGTTCCGGTTTGTGGGTTTCCATGATGAACCGGATTTCTTCCTGAACCCGCTGATCCATGGTGGGGCAGCCTGAATTCTTCCAGGCATCGATGGTTTGGCGATTGAGCAGCTTGGAAACGGACAGTTCCTGTTTGAAGTGTGCCAGCGTATGTTTCTGGGTGATGAAATGCCCTCCCGGACCGACATCTTCGATGATCTGTCTGGCCAGGGTGTCCCGGGTGACCGTGATGCCGTCCACGAATCGCTTGACCATTCCCGCAATCTCATTGCCCATCACCAGCTGTTCCAGAGAGCAGGCCATGCCTGAGGCCATGTATCCCACATCATGGATTAGGTTCAGCCCGGACAGTCCCTGGGCCAGGATGGAAAACGCGCCTTCCAGGCCGGCCTGGGCATCCAGGCATTTTGCATCTGTGGCGCCTGCCAGCCCCCAGGTGGCAGATCAAACGATTTGGCGATTTCCGCCTGGGCTGCGATGCCTAAGCTGTTTTCCGGGGCCCCCATGGTCATGAGTGCGGTTTTCATGTCCAGAATCCCTACATTACCGCTCATGGCCACGGGACATCCGGGTTTCCGCAACTGGGCAATGGTGATATGGATCAGGGCCTCGGCCGTGATCTGCACCAGCATGCCGGCCAGGGTCACCGGCCCGGTGGCCCCGGCGGATACGGTGGAGCCGGGCAGCTGGGGCATGAACCGGTCGGCAGCGATCAGAATCCGGTCCACCACGTCATCGGGGAAAAACAAAGGCGCAATGGCTTCGGGATAAAGGATGAGAAACGGTTTTTCCCGCAGTTTGTCCTGGCCTCCGGCGATCACGGAAGCCATTTCATACACATATTCACACCCGAGTGGCGAATACCCGATAAAGGCCGCCGGTTTGACGGTATTGGCGAACAGGGCCGGGATCTCGTGAACTTCTGCGGCCGCGCCAGGCACATCCTGGGATGAACCCATGGGCATGACAAAGTCGATATGGGGCAGGGCATCCGCCACTTTGGCTCCCAATGCAATGTCTTTGATGCTGGTGGGCCGGATTTCCCCGGTAAAGGGATCCCGGTGGTTGGGGCTGGCCGTGGAGGTGCCGTAATGGCTTTTCTCTCCTTCCACTTCCAAAGCCCTTCGGCCGTTCCGGTCGTAGATGGTCCATCCTTTCGGGGTCGTGACCACACAGCCCTGGACGATATATTTGGGGATTTTGATGGTATCGTCCTTGACCCATGCCCCGGCGGCCGTCATCATCTTTTTTGACCCCGGAATGCCGGCATTTGAATCCGACTTTTTCAATAATATCAAAGGCAGCCTGTTTGATTTCCCAGATCTGGTCATCGGTCAGAATCCGCATGCTCACGGACCGGTTTCTGGTGGAGGAAGATTGAATCACGCCCGTTCCTTTCAAATAATTGGGTTTCAATAAAAAAATTAAAATGATGGTTTTTTCGTGCTATTCAAGTCCGGAGGTATCCCGTTTTCATCCCAGCCCATGGCCTGGTAGAATTCCGTTCGCATGGCTGCCAGGGATTGCCGGGAGAGTCCGGAGGGGTTGTCTTCAGAAGCAAAGAACATCTCCGGCAGATCATCTGAAAAAGATGTTTCTGCGTGGCGCAGATTGAACCGTTTTTCCATTGCCGCGATGGCCAGCCCGGTGTCGGTCAGTTGACTGGAAGAAAGATCCGTTTCAGCCAGGGCATTGACCAGTTGGATTTCCGGTTTCAGGTTGAAGGATTTGAGCATAGAGAGCACCGGCACCTTGCACAGCCCCAGCGCATCCACCAGAATATTGGTGACTACGGCTTTGCAGATCAGCCGGCCTTTGGCCTCGGTCGCATGGATATCCACGGCCGAGGCCGTGCCGAATTCTTCAACGGCCTGTTCTTTCGACCAGCTGTATTCCAAGGAGGCGTAAATATTGTTGTAGTCCCCTCCCCGGCTGGACACGGCATATCCCAACGCCGTTCCCATGATAGCGCTGGGGTGGTAGGCGGTCAGCTCCAGGCCTTTGACATGGGCGGCCCGGGCGGTTGCACCGCCGCCGATTTTTCTGCCGCCTGCCGGACCCCGCATGACAGAATCCGTCCCAGCGGGGTGGTGCCGTTGACAATCCAGTGAATCAGGGTCTCCATGGTTTCGGCATTGCCCCAGGACAGATCCAGGCCCTGTCGGAGCGATTCCGGCATCACCCCGTTTTCCGCCAGGTCCATGGCAAATGCGATTACCGATGCCGTCGACGTGGTGTCCACTCCCAGCCTGTTACACAGGTTGTCCAGCCGGACAATGGCGCCCATGTCCATCAGTCCGCATTTGGGACCGAAATTGATGACCGGTTCGAATTCCGGGCGGGTGGAAATCTCTTCCGGCGTTTCCGGATTCATTGCCAGATCAGCCTTGCATTGAACCGGGCATTTGAAGCATCCGGAAGACCGGACGATCTGTTTTGCCAGTTTGCGGCCGTCAATGGGATCGATATCGGTCACACCGATCTTGGTGTAATTTTTAACGCCCATGATACCGAACTCGTTGACCCACGACAGATATCCAGCCCCGCCGTATCGGGAGAAAAAGGAAAATTCGGGTGCATTTTTCACCAAGCCTGCATAGGTTTTCACTGCCTGTTTTTTGGGGGAGTATCCGCCGGCAGGTGTTTATGGCTGTCTCTGACAATGACGACCGCTTTGAGGTTTTTGGCTCCCATGACCGCACCTAAGCCGGTGCGGCCTGCGGCGTGGTCTTTTTCCGTCATGATGGCGGCAAACCGGACCTGGTTTTCGCCTGCCTGCCCAATGGTCAGAACCCGGATTTTTTCAGAAGGATGGACCAGCCGAAGCCGGTCCTGGACTGCAAAAACATCCATTCCCCAGAGATCTGAGGCCGGCAGCAGCCTGGCCGATGTCGCATTAACATACAGATAGACCGGATCAGGGGATGTACCGTTAATGATGATGGATGCCAGATTGCAGGACCGCAGCCAGGCACCGGCGTAACCGCCGATGTTGGCACTGCCCAGAATGCCGGTCAGTGGGGACAGCGCATTGACATGAAGCCTGGCACTGCACGGAGCGGAGGAGCCGGTGAGAAGTCCCGCGGAAAAGAGCAGACAATTGTCCGGTCCCAGCGGATCAATGCCGGGTTTCAGATACTGATGCAGATACCAGACATTGAATCCCCGGCCTCCCAGATACCGGTGTGCCGCATCCGGATAATCCTGACTTCGGCAGGTCTGGCGGGTCAGATCAACCGTCAGCACCCGTCCAAACAGGTCAGAGGGGGGCATGCGTGATTTTTGTCCAGATGTCATGGGGTATCTTTTTCATTGAACTGCCTGCGGGTATATCTTTTATTCAACTTGTATCATTTTCGCGTGATGAGATCAAACCGTTTTGTCCGGTTTATCCATATTCCGCAACAATTCCCACTGAACATGAAAGGCAACGTCACCCGCCAGATGCGGATGACTGGCTGGAAACTAATCCTTGTATCAAGTCTTTGTTCATCATAATATCGGGACAAACCACAACCCACCCATATGGACCGGTGGCCTTATGGGAAAAACAGACCGGAAACCGCCCGATTTGTGACACCGGCAGGAGTGCGGAAGTACGTCGTGTCGGTTTGTCAGGAGATATATGAACCGTGATCAAGCCGTCAAGGAGCCGGAAACCTTTGAAGGACACTGGGATATGATCGTGATCGGCCGCGGGGCCACCGGTCTGGGAGTGGGGGTGGTTGCTGCCTCCCGGGGATACAAGACTCTGCTGCTGGAGCAGCATGATTTTGCCAAAGGCACCTCCAACCGCTCCACCAAGCTGGTACACGGAGGAGTCAGGTCCCTTTGCCAGGGCAATATCTCCCTGGTGCTGGATGCCCGGGCCGCCAAGGACATGACTTCGGAAGTGGCACTGATCATGGCCCGGGACATAGGATATGACGATGCCTGGAAAACCGCCAGGTCGATGTGTTCGCCAAACTGGAAAAAAATTATCTGGTGACATCTCCTTAAGCCGGCGCATCCCTTCCCTAAAGGGTCTCCAGCATGATCTGGGCAAAACGAGGCAGGATAAAAGCGGCTTCATGGATCCGGGGGGTATAATATTTCAAACGGCTCTGAAGGTCCGCTGGCATCTCTCTGGCGGGGCGTGTCAGTTCCGGTCCCAGCGATCCCAGGCAGATGCCGATGTTGCCCCCCGGGTAGGTGGGTACCATGATGCAGGCGTAGGCCTGCCGGTCAAACAGTTCACGGGTGATTTTCGCCAGGCGGGTGACGCAGTCCTTGTGAAGAAAAATGGACTCCCCCTGGGTGGCGATAATGCCACCGGGCTTGAGCGCGTTTTTCAGACTCTCGTAAAACGGTTTTTGAACAGGATTTCCCCGGGGCCTATGGGGTCGGAAGAATCCACGATGATGACATCGTATACACCGGTATTTTCACGGGCAAAAACGGCCCCGTCCCGGATAAAGACATTGACCCGGGGATCGTCGAATCCACAGGCCAGGTCCGGCAGAAATTGTTTGGACACCGCGATCACCATTTCATCTATTTCACAGAAATCCATGGTTTTGACACAGGCGTGACGGCCCACCTCCCGGAGAATACCGCCGTCTCCCCCGCCGATTACCAAAATGTTTTCAGGCTGGGGATGGGCGAACAAAGGAATGTGGGCCAGCATCTCCTGGTAGCTGAATTCGTCTGACTGCGTCAATTGAATAATGCCGTCCAGCACCATCATTTTTCCGTGATGCCTGGTGTCAAACACCTGGATATGCTGGAATGGGCTCTTTTCATCATACAGGATGGTTTCAATTTCAAGGGACAGGGCCATGCCGGGCCACATGGGGCAGTTTTCTGAGAACCAGCCGTCTTTGACATGTCGGGTATGTGTCATGTTTGAACCTTATTTTTTGTAAACGTTCCAGATCTGCCAGCCCTTCCCCGGCACCGTCGGCGTTCACCGGCGTCAGGGAAAGGCGGGACATCTGCGTTACTGACGCAAAGCGATCTGCATTTTGTAGTGGCCCCCCTTGAAAAAGGACATGGCAAATTCCGCCACTTCCCGGGGATCATAAAATTTGCAGCTGAACACATCCAGGTAAACGGTGTTGTCGGCATTGGCAAAGTGACCGGAAATCAGGGAGGTTTCGATCAGCTGGGTCATGCTGAACCCTTCCACCCGCTCATCTTCGCCGAAATGGACCACCTGGCATTCGCCGAACCGTTTCATGTCGATTCGGTCGCACAGCTCATACACAAACTGTCTGATTTTTTCCGCATCCCGGATGGTTTCAGGATCACTGTCGTAGATATCAATGGAAGACAGAACCCCCCAGGGATTTTTATGTTCATATTCTTTCTTCCAGGATATGGGATGAGTGGTTGAATTTTTAAGGGTCTGTCCAATCTGCAGCTGTTCAACCGGCCGGGAAATGATTCCTCGGTTCTGATCGGAAGAGACCACCACATTTTGAGATTCAAATGACGATTTCATGGACATGACGGCGGTTTCCATATCAATGCTGTCACCGCAGGTGAAAATGTCCACGGCGGCATAGTCATGTTCCGGCCAGGCATGGATGGTGAAATGGGATTCAGCGATTACCACCACTCCGCTGACCCCCTGGGGATTGAACTGATGAAAGGAGGAACTGATGACGGTTGCCCCGCTGTCTTTTGCCGCTTTCAACAGGGCGTTTTCAACCCGGGCTGCATCCAGAAACGCGGTGGCGCCGCACTCATAGTATTCAATGGTCACCTGCCTTCCCAGGGCAAAAAAATCACTGTCCTGAACATCACCGGTCAATTTGGGGTTTTTGTTGAGCATGGGTATTGTCTCCAAAAAGTTAATCCGCATCCGGGGCAATCCGCATGACGCAGGGAATGCCCGTCACTGATTATAAAAAAAGTTAATGGACTGGTCCGGAGGCTGAAAAAATCAACACCGTTCCAGTACAGTCGGTTTTTTTAATTGGGGGTTGTCCGGGATATGGGAGTGATGGGAGGGAAAGAGAGTGTCACACGTGTTGAAAGCAAAACGGTTCGAAACGTCAGACAATATCTGTTTTATCCCCCCGGCATCAGCGACCATTCCCGTGACGGCGGAACAAGCAACGCACCCGAGCTTGTTCTTTGAATATATAAATCTCCGAATAACCATAAAATTTTAAATTCTAAATGCATAAAACCTTCAAGTTGGGTTATTACCTGCCCACCAAAAATTTTTATTATGGTAAGCGCTTTTCCCGATAAAAACAAATCCTTTTACAGGATTTGTTCCAAAATTGAAAAGGGAAATTTCTGGAAATTGAAAAAAATATTTGATTTCTCAACGCTCCCTGGTACACAGGACCAAGGACAGAGGTCCGGCCATGAAATGACTGCCATGCCTGATATCACGATTCAGGGGTGGTTTTCTACATTCTGGTGCCGCCGGTTCTCTTTTTCGCGGAGGGTTATATTAACCAGCATTTAACCGTCAGCCTGTCGTTTCTGGGGATTTTCACCGGTGTCTGCCTGTTTGGCCTGATTCACGTTCATTTTTCCCTGAAAACGTTTGCCAACGGCCGTCATGAAAAAAGCCACACAGCCATGTTTGTCGGCAGCATTCTGTTGACGGCCCCGGCAAAAAGATCACCTGTCCAGAGGCGCCATTCGGATATGCTGCACAAAAAAATCCCGGCACTCATCCTCCCGGTGGCTTACGTAAAGTATCGTGCTCAGCGCTTCTTTTGCCACATCCGCCAGAAAATCCAGCACCGCATGCCGATTGGGCGTGTCCAGTCCCTGGGTGGGCTCATCCAGGATCAGCAGTTTTGGCCCTTTGATCAGGGCACGGGCGATGAGGACCAGTCGCTGGTCCGCATAGGTAAGATCCCGGAAAGGCACTGAGGCCGTCGATACCATGTTCAGCCGGGCCAGCCAGGTTATGGCTCGCTTTTTCTGGGTCTCGGTCACCGGGTCGTACAGGCCGATGGAATCGAACAGTCCGGAAAGAATACAGGCCAGCACACTGCCCGGCACCCGGAAGTTGCGGTGCAGGTCCGGGCTGACAATGCCCAGGTGCTGTTTGATGTCCCAGATGGATTCCCCGGTGCCCCGGCGGATGCCGAACAGGGTCAGGTCACAGGTGTAGCAGCCCGGATGGTCGCCGGTGATCATCTGGAGCAGGGTGGATTTGCCGGTACCGTTGGGGCCGGTGATCAGGGTGTGGTCCCCTTGTCCCACTACCAGGCTCAGGTCCGTGAACACAGCCCGGCCCTCATATCCGGCCGTGCATCGGTCAAGCCGGATCAGGTCCTTTTTTTCATTCGTTTTTGACCAGGGCTTTTCCGCCGGAGAAAAATCCTGGACCGTGGCCTGGAAATCCGGCCGGGAGGTCAGGTTCAGGCAGGATACCGGCACCTGGTCCGCCGGACCCTGGTAAACCAGGGTTCCCCCGGCCACAACGCCCAGATGGGTGGTCCATGAAGGAATGTCCGCCTTGTTGTAGACAAAGATCAGGATCTGGATCCCTCTGGAAAACAGGTGACACATGGTCATGTCCAGTTCTTTGCAGCTGTCCGGGTCCAGGCCGTCGAACGGGGCCTGGATCATCAGACAGGTCGTCCCTTTTGTGATGGGGGCCAGCAGCAGCAGTTTCCGGGTCTGGCCCGTGGACAGCTGGCGATACCCTTTGTCCAGACTGTCCGTCATGCCCATGGCCTCAATCAGACCGGCATGAGCTCGATATTTTCCAGGAACTCTCTGGCCGGGGTGCCGGGGTCCAGCCGGTTCAGAAAATCGGTCTCCTCTTTTTTCAGCTCGGTTTCATACACGGCCTGCTGGTCCTTGAAGGACACCACGCCCGGCTGATCCGGCAGTGACCGTTCCGCCACCCGGCCCTTGATCCGCCTGCCGGACACCAGATCAAACAGATCATCGATGCCGGACCGGTTGGTTCCCAGAAGGGTCCAGGCCTGGCCGGGCAGTGCCTGGAATTGTTCAATCGTAACATGGTTCGTTCGTGCCTGGATAATTTTCATGGCGGCCATTGAAACAGGAAGCGTGCCGGATGGCAAGACAAAAATGGTTAATTTGGAAAAGGAACAGACGTGAATAGTGTTTCATAACGCATCAAGGGACATAACCGGGTTGAAATTAGGAAAAGATCGTTTGACTTGGCACGGAGTCCATTAATATAATGTTTCCCTGTATGAAACAGAAGCACGGTGTTTCAGCGATTCGGCGCGTCTGGCAGACATGTTGGGAGTGCCCCAGACAAAGGTTGACAAGATACTATCGGAGTGTGGAGAACCTGAAAAGATCAACGATCATCCCCAGACCGCACCGTCAAAAAGACTGGCGGCCCTTTTAGATCGTTTCAAAAAAACCTCCACCGGTATATTTATCGCATCAGAAATCGGTATCCCGAAAATGCGGACGGCTGTCCTCTGTTTGATGCCTGGCGTTCCAGGCTGGAATCCGTGGTTCGGAGTGATCATGGCTAAGCGTAAACAAAGAGGTCCCAGACAGCATTCCTTCAGAAACAGGCTGCTGCTCAACCAGTGGCAGGTGAGTCTGTTCGGTATCGACCCTCTGGCGGAAAACCGATGGCAGGGACGCACAGCCCGGCCAGTGAAAAAATTCTGTTCCACAAACGGATCAAGAATGTCCAAAAACGGTTGACTGGCCCGAATGAGATTCCGGACAGCTTCATTCTGTCCTGGACCCGATACCCGCAATTGCAATGGGGCCATTCCCGGGAAGATCTTGTGAATATGCATGTGCTGTTCATGACTGATGACCGTGACAGATATATCGACAAACTGTTTGCCAGGTTGAGATGGATGGCGAAATGAGCTTGAAAAACACATTCGGTATTATGGGTAAAATATGAAACGAATATACGTGGATCTGGATGACGTGATCTCCAAACGACCGATACCTACAGTGCGGTTATTGAACAAGAGTTCGGGAGAAAAGTACGGTTCGAGGATCTGACCTGTTTTGATTTGCAGGTGTCATTTCAACTGACGGACAGGGAATACCGGCATTTTTTGATAAAATTCACCAGCCCGACATGTTGATGAACTTTGATCCGGTGCCGGGGGCAAAAGAGATGATGGCCCGCTGGATCGATGCCGGGCATCGGGTGGACATCGTTACGGGCCGGCCCCCTTCGGCCAGGGAAACGTCTCTGGCCTGGCTGGATCGGAAGAGAATTGTCTTCAGTGAATTCATCATGGTGGATAAATACAACCGGAGCGGTGAGGATCACCCCGGGGTGATCTCCAGGACCCGGCTGACGGCCTGCCGATTTGACCTGGCCGTGGAAGATTCCCTGGAAACTGCCTTTTTCCTGGCAGAACAGATGGGAGTGACGGTCCTGTTGTATGACCGGCCCTGGACGCCCGGCCGGCAGAGCACCCGGGCATCATCCGGGTTGGTTCGTGGCAGGATATCGGAGCGCTGCCCTGCTGCCCCTGACCCTCAGTTTTGCGGCAGATGTTTTTTTACATGTTTTTTACAACCTGTTTACGCGTTGATGACACAATCTGTGTGACGGTTGTGTAAGTTGGTTTTGAATGCAGGACAACAAAGAGAACAACGGGCCTGCAAAAAACCAACTTATAACAGGGAGAACAATCATGGCAGATGACATGCAACACAAGGCAAGGGCATTGGTGACAATCGCAGGGCTGCTGGTCCTGTTGCTGGCAGTGGGGATTTCACAGGCGGCTGCGGCATCGTCTAAAGTGATCTGCACTGTTGAAACCGACCGGGCCGTCCTGCCGGCGGGTGAATCCCAGGACGTGGTGCTGAAAGTGACGCTGGATGCCCCGCCGGTCCCGGCCGGCATCCGGCGGCCCAGGGTGAACCTGGCCCTGGTCCTGGACCAGTCCGGATCCATGAGCGGGACAAAGATGGAACAGGCAAAGGCCGCTGCCGTTGAGGCGCTCACCCGGCTGGGCCGCCGGGACGTGTTCAGTGTGGTGGTGTATGATACCAATGTGCACACCATTGTCCCGGCCCAGAGCGCCGGGTATGTGGACCGCATTGTCCGGACCATCGAAAACATCCAGGCTGGAGGTAACACGGCCCTTTTCGGCGGGGTCAGCCAGGGGGCCGCAGAGATCCGGAAACACCTGGAAAACGATTTCATCCACCGCATCGTGCTGTTGTCAGACGGCCTTGCTAATGTGGGCCCGCGCATGCCCGAAGATTTAGGCAGGCTGGGGGCCTCGCTGCTCAAGGAAAACATCTCCGTGACAACGGTCGGGGTGGGAACGGATTACAATGAGGACCTGATGGCCCGGCTGGCCCAGAACAGTGACGGCAACACCTATTTTGTGGAATCCGGCGTGGACCTGCCGCGGATTTTGCCGCGGAACTCGGAGATGTCCTCAATGTCGTGGCCACCCAGGTAAACGTGACCATCACCCTGCCCGGGACGGTGCAGCCCGTGGAAATCATCGGCCGGGAGGGCAGGATCCTGGGACAGAAGATCGAGCTGTTCATGAACCAGCTCTACGGGGATCAGCAAAAATATGCCTTGGTGAAGATCCGGCTGCCTGCATCCGGGGAGGGGGACCGGCTGACAATCGCCCGGGCCGAGGTTCACTACCAGAATCCCTTGACCCGTCAACCGGAGAGATCCCGCGGGACGTCCCTGGTGTCGTTCAGTCGTGATCCCGTGCAGGTGGAAACGTCGGCCAACCCGGAGGTGGTCCGGGAATACCAGTTGAACCTCAAGGCCCTGGCCCAGGAAAAGGCCATTCAACTGTCTGACGAGGGCCGGCAGCCGGAAGCGGTGACGGCACTCAAGCATTCTGCTGAAACACTCAGGCAGGTGGGACGTCTTTACAAGGATTCGGAACTGCTCAAAGAAGCGGAAGCCATAGAGGCTCAGGCTGATCAGATCGAAGAAGAGGGAATGAGCAAAAAGAGCCGGAAAGTGCTTCGGACCCAGTCGTATCAGCAGAAAAACCAGCAGGTTTCCCAATAGATGAAAAATGATATGGCAGCAGGCATGACACGAAAACGATCCATCCTTTTTTCTGGGCACTGATCCTGGTGCCCACCTTGGTCATGTCAGGGGCTGCATACCGCCTGCTGTCCCATGAGCAGGAACGGATGAACCGTTCGGCCCAGGAAGCGCTGATGGCACAGGCTGCCGCCATATCGGAAACCATCCACCTGACCGTTGACACCGTGAAGGACAACCTGGTCCGGTCTCTGATGGCCATTGATCCGGATGTGCTCAACCCAACGCTCCAGGACTGGGAAAAATCCAATCCCCTGGTCAGAAACGGGTTTGTCTTTGAACCGAAAGACACACTGATCTATCCGAAGAAAGGAATGGCTGCCACACCGGAGCAGCAGCAGTTCATCGCCCGGTTTGATGCCCTGTTTCAGGCAGAATGGTATTTGATCACCTGGAGAGGGCCGGGGGGCCGGAGCCCCCCCGGGGGAATGATGCCGGCAGGACGGATTCCTTTGCCAGGCAGGGGATGCCCGCCGGCAGCTGGTCACCCTGTCTAAGGCTGACCGGAACCAGGCGGCACGGGCCGTGGCCCAAGTCCATATGGAAGCGATGGAAACGGTTGACGATCCGGCATCGATGGTTTCATCCGGCTGGCTGCCCTGGTTCAGTGAAAATCGGCTGCATGTGCTGGTCTGGGTCAAATCATCCGTATCATCACGGATTTATGGACTGGAGGTGGAACTGGTGACCCTGCTGTCCCGCCTGGTGGTGGATTTCCCGGCGCTGGAAGATCCCGGTTCCGCCATTGTCCTAACCGACGGCACCGGCGGTGTCATCCATCAGTCCGGTCAGCTGAGGGTTTCTTCGGAAAGTCGACCCCTGTCCCAGAATGCCGTATCCAGTCTGCTGCCGCACTGGAACATGGAGATTTACATGGATAAGGACCGCCCGGGGGGTGGCCGGGGATTTTTTTACCTGTCACTGATCCTTGTGGGGATATTTATGGCGGCCATCCTGTCCGGCGGCATCCTTTTGACCCGGATGACGCTGAAAAACTTGAAAGACGCCCGGCAGAAAACCTCATTTGTATCATCCGTGTCCCATGAATTAAAAACGCCTCTCACCAGCATCCGGATGTCTGCGGAACTGCTGTTGTCGGGCCGGGTGTCTGACGAGAAGAGAAAGGGCCGTTACCTGTCCGTGATGGTGTCGGAAAGTGAGCGGCTGACCCGGCTGATCAACAATGTCCTGGATTTTGGAAAACTGGAACAGGGCAGAAAACACTACCGGCTGGCACCCTTGGCGGTGGACCGGTTTTTGACGCAGCTCATTGAGGTCCACCGGGTCAGGATTACTGCACAGGGTTGAAGATCCTCACCGGATCGAACCGGGCGGTTTCACCATCAGAACGGACCGGGATGCCCTGGAACAGGTGGTATTGAACCTGATGGACAATGTGTTGAAATATGCCGGTACCGGGGAATTTATTAAATTTGTCCTGGCAAGAGAGGCCCAGACCGTCCTGCTGACCATATGCGATGACGGCCCGGGAATTCCCAAAGCCCTTCAGGAAAAGGTGTTTGACAAATTTTTCCGGGTGGACAGTTCCCTGACCGCCACACAGCCGGGGTCCGGCCTGGGACTGAGCATTTCCCGCCGGATTCTGAGGGACCTTGGCGGGGATCTGTATCTGGAACCCGGAAAAAAAACGGGGTGTTGTTTTACAGCGAGGATAACCGATCATGACACAGATAACGATTCTGGTGGCTGAAGATGACCCGCACATCCGCATGGGCCTGAGGGATACCCTTGAAAGCGAAGGATACAGGGTTGTTGAAGCCCATACCGGGGTACAGGCAAAGGCACGGTTTCAGGCAGGCGGGATTGATCTGATTCTGCTGGACGTGATGATGCCGGAAAAAAGCGGGTATGATGTCTGCCGGGATATCCGGGCCGCCGGTGACCCGATTCCCATTATCATGCTCACGGCCAAGGGAGAGGAGATCGACAAGGTGATCGGGCTTCACCTGGGTGCGGATGACTATGTCACCAAGCCGTTTGGGGTGCATGAGCTGCTGGCGAGAATTGCCGCCGTGCTCCGGCGGATCGTGCGTGTCAAAAACCGGAAACCACCGGAGAATCCCCATTTTTGTTCGGACCCTTTGAGGTCAACCCGAAAACATACCAGATGACCGCCGGCGGGGTCTGTCAGGATCTGACGGATCGGGAACTTACGCTGATCCGCTGTTTTCATGCCCATCCCGGTGAAGTGCTGAGCCGGGATTTCCTGTTGAATGCCGGCTGGGGCATCGAGTATCTTGGCACCACCCGGACCCTGGACCAGCATATCGCCAAACTGCGCAAAAAAATTGAACCCGATCCGTCCCATCCCCAACTGATCAAGACCGTTCACGGCTTAGGGTACCGGTATAACGCCGGATGAAAGAATGGGGCCCGGTGTTTCATCCTTGAATGCCCTTGTCATTTTCAAACCATCCGTGATAGAAGAAGCTATTAAAAAATTGACATAATTTTCAATCATTCAGGGTGGTATCATGGAAAAAAATCAATTCCGGAAGGAAATTGAAGTCGGCCAAAAAAGATAACGATTTATGACATCAATCGGTTGGAAGACGCAATGGGCGTTCCTGATATCGGCAAACTTCCTTTTTCCATTAAAATCCTTGTAGAAAATTTGCTTCGAAAATTTGATGGCCGGATTGTCACTGAAAAAGACCTTTTAAACATTGCAACATGGAAAAACAATACGAAATCCCCGTGGAAATCCCTTATCATCCGGCACGCGTGCTCATGCAGGATTTTACAGGGTCCCGGCGGTCGTGGATCTGGCAGCCATGCGTGATGCGGTCAAGGCTCTGGGAGGTGACCCGGGCAAGATCAATCCTTTGGCCCCCGTGGAACTTGTTGTGGATCATTCGGTGCAGGTGGATTATTACGGAACCGGCAGTTCCATCACCAAAAATGTGGCAAAAGAGTATGAGAGAAATCAGGAACGGTACGCGCTGTTGAAATGGGCTCAGAAAAGCTTTAAAAACTTTAAAGTGGTGCCGCCTAACTCCGGCATCTGCCATCAGGTAAACCTCGAACATCTGGGACGGGTTTTTATCATGGAGACGGATTCACAAGATACGCTGGCCTATCCTGATACACTGGTGGGCACGGATTCTCATACCCCCATGATTAACGGGATCGGGGTGATGGGGTGGGGTGTCGGCGGCATCGAAGCGGAAGCCGTTATGCTGGGGCAGCCTTATTACATGTCCGTTCCAGAAGTCATCGGTGTCAGGCTGACCGGAGGCTTAAAAAAAGGCGTAACCGCTACCGACCTTGTCCTGACCATAACGGAAATACTGAGAAAAGAAAAAGTGGTGGAAAAATTTGTGGAGTATTTTGGTCCGGGGATGAAAAACCTGTCGGTCACAGACAGAGCCACCATCGCCAACATGACCCCGGAGTATGGAGCGACTCTTGGGTTTTTCCCCATTGACGAAAAAACAATTGAATACCTTGAACTGACCAACCGTGCAGAGCAGGCGGCCATGGTGGAAAGTTGTGCCAGAGCCCTCGGACTTTTTTACACCGAAGACAGCGAACCGGAATATACCCGGGTGGTGGAAATTGATTTATCCACGGTTCAGCCATGCCTTGCAGGCCCTGCCAGGCCCCAGGATCGTATTCCCCTGTGTGATTTAAAATCAGGCTTTGCCGAAGTACTGGGATGTGAATATCATCGGGATACAGAACCGGAAAATCTGTCAAAATTTATAGATGAATCAGGGTGTGAAGTCAGGCGTGCCCAAAATGTGTGCCTGTCAGCAAGCGGCAGATCGATCTGGAAATTAACGGGAAACCTTTGAAGCTGGGTGACGGATGTGTCGTGATTGCGGCCATTACTTCCTGCACCAACACGTCCAATCCTTCAGTCATGCTCGGTGCCGGGCTTATGGCCAAAGCAGCCGTCGAAAAAGGCCTTAAAATCCCCGCTTATGTAAAAACCTCATTGGCACCGGGCTCAAAGGTGGTGGTTGATTACCTTGAGGACGCCGCACTGTTGCCGTACCTGGAAGCACTTGGTTTTCACGTGGCAGGGTTTGGGTGTACCACATGCATTGGCAACAGCGGTCCGCTTCACCCGGATATTGAAAAGGCGGTTGCCGATAATGACCTATACGTCGTATCGGTATTATCGGGCAACAGAAACTTTGAAGCCAGAATTCACCAGAGCGTTAAAGGCAATTACCTTGCTTCGCCCATGCTGGTCGTGGCGTTTGCTATTGCCGGAAGAATCGATATCAACCTGAATACCGAACCTGTCGGATTCGACCCGAATAACGAACCGGTGTACCTTGAGGACCTCTGGCCTTCGGATGAACAGATCCGGGCGCTTGTTCAAAAACATGTGAAACAGGCATTTTTCATGAAAGAATATGATAAAATTTTTGACGGCGATCGCTTCTGGCAGGGCCTTGAAGTCAAAAAAAGTACCACATTCATGTGGGATGAACAATCCACTTATATTAACAATCCTCCTTATTTTGAGGGGTTTAAAGTGGAAACAGAAAAGCCTGGTGATATTTCAGAGGCAAGTGCCTTGTTTTACTGGGAGATTCAGTCACCACCGACCATATTTCTCCTGCCGGAGCAATCCCCAAAGAATATCCTGCCGGTCAGTATCTGATTCACAATAAGGTCAAACCCGAGGAATTCAATTCCTATGGTGCCCGCAGAGGAAACCATGAAGTCATGATGCGCGGCACATTCGGAAATATCCGGATAAAAAATCAGATGGCCAACCTCAGGGAGGGCAGTTTTACCCTGAAGTTTCCATCGGGGGAAGAAAAATTTATCTATGATGCAGCCATGGACTATCAAAAAGAAAAGAAACCCCTGGTGGTATTAGGGGGAAAAGAATACGGCACCGGATCATCACGGGACTGGGCAGCCAAGGGAACCGTCCTTTTAGGGGTGAAAGCGATCATTGCCGAGTCATACGAACGAATTCACCGCAGCAATCTGGTCGGCATGGGGGTGCTTCCGCTGGTCTTCAAAGACGGTGAAAGCTGGAAAAGTCTGGGCCTGGATGGGTCTGAGACATTTTCTATCAAAGGAATTAAGAACATGACGCCTCGAAAGCCTCTTGAAGTGACGGCCCGGAAAACCGATGGCACTCAGGTTAAATTCTTTGTCACTGCCCGCCTGGATACGGTGGTGGATGTAGAGTATTTTGAAAACAATGGCATCCTGCCGTGTATTTTAAGAAAGCTTTTGACAATGGACTCATCGGGATAAATCGTATCGTGCGGTGACATTCGGTCAATTGACACGCACGCCTGAGCCGCCGGGCCTCGATCCGGGCGATTTCACGGATGACCCGGTATCCCAGGCGGGGATGGGCTTCCATGATCTCGTTCAACAGGGCATTGTCCAGAGCGATGTAGCCGGTATCGGAAAGCAGAAACACATCCGCACTGGCGGCAAGGGCCATCCAGAAATTCAAATTCTCCCTGAAGGTTCTCCCCGGACAGTTCCGCCATCAGCTTTCCATTGACCTGAAGAGACCTTTGAAAATTGAAAATATTCTCCAGGATTGCAACATGCGGTTAAAATTTTTTAAACTTTCGACCCAGGCGTTTTAGAATCTTTTGGGAACCAAGTATCTGAAGGAGACTGGCTCGCTCATCCTCCCGTGTTCCTGCATAACAAATAAACCAAAAGGAGATTCGCAGGTTTGTTTGACAGGTTAAACGTAAGTCACAAGTTTCCGATATTTTTCAAGAATTTGACTCATGACGGGTTCGAGTTCATCGGGTTGAATGACCAACAGATCTCCTTGTTGTGCTTTTGAAAAAGAGTATCCACGGCTTTGTCCGGTTCCGGAACGATTTCGATATTTTCTTTCCTGAAACCACCCTGAATCAATCCCTTATAGACCAATTCCGGGGTCTCCCCGATGGGTCTGTTTCTTGGGTCAAAGTCAGTCAGTAGGATATAATCATATACCAGAGCCAGGGCCTTTCCATAGTCAATGATCTGTTCCGTGGTCCGGTTTCCGGTCCCATGGCACAGGGCGACCTTTCTGCCTGGTGAAAGCCGTGGCAATAACCGGGACATGGCACGGGCGGATTCCGGATTATGGCCGTAATCCAGCAGGACTTTGTATTTCTGGAAATCGAATAAATTCATGCGGCCGGGGTTTTGATTCGGTGTCGGATAAAATGTCATAATTCCATTCCGGATCTGATCAACGGGGATGTTCACACCATGCAAAACGCCTATGGCCGCAAGGGTGTTTGAGATGTTAAAATCGATTATTCCATCGAAAGTAATGGGTATTTCTTCCAGCGTGCAAATGTTGATATCCAATTCACGCCCTCTGATAATGACATTTCGGCCCACCAGCGTGACAGCGATCCCACCATTTTTTACATGCGCTTTGATCCTTTGATTATTTGGGTTCAAAGAAAATAAAATCACATTTCCCCGGGCGCGATTCAGAATCGTCATGGTTGTTTTGTCATCTGCATTTAAAATAGAAAATCCTGTCTTTTTGACAACCTCCACCACTGTGGATTTTGTCATGCACAGATCTTCCTGGGTCTCTATCCAGTCACTGCCCAGGTGGTCCTTTCCAATGTTCAGCACAACTCCCATATCAACCTCGCTGACGCCAAGGCCCCGTCTGGCGATTCCCCCACGGGCAACTTCCAGGACAATGTGGTCCACGGATGGTTCCCTGAGAACAATACCGGCACCCTCCGGACCGCTGTAATCTCCGGATAAAATCGGTTTTCCATCAATTACAACACCGGTAGTACAGGTCAGACCGACGGTTTTTCCTGAATATTTGAGCGTATGGGCAATGAGTTTGCAGGTTGTTGTTTTGCCGTTTGTTCCGGTTACGGCTATAACGGGAATCTTTGCATACCCCATGGGAAAGAGCATATCTACCAAAGGTTTTGCAACATTCCGGGGCCGCCCTTTGGTGGGTTCAAGATGCATGCGGAATCCGGGGGCGGCATTCACTTCGACTACTTTAAGGCCGGAGGACTCAAGGGGCAATGAGATGTCTTTTGCCAGCACATCAACCCCCACACAGTCCAGCCCGATGATCCGGGCGGCCCGTTCAGCCATGAAGCGGATATCCGGGCTGACCTCATCGGTAACATCTGTGGCAGTCCCCCCTGGCTGAGATTGGCCGTGGCTTTAAGATAGATCACTTCATGTTTTTTTGGGACAGAATCTATGGAAAGGCCTTTTAAAGCCAGAAGCCTTTGGGTCATGACATCGACTTCGATCTGCGTGAGCATCTTTTCGTGCCCAAACCCGCGATGGGGATCGGAATTAACGGCCTGGATCAGATCATGGATGGAGGATCTCCCATCACCAATGACATGGGCTGGTTCTCTTTTTGCCGCAGCGATAAAATTGCCGTTAATGACCAGAAGACGAAAATCACCTCCCTTGACGTATTCTTCGACAATAACATCGGGGTGGTAGGCATGGGCGGCATGAAACGCCATCTTCAACTGCCCGGGATCGGTCACATTGATTGTGGACCCGTTACCATGATTTCCCACATTCGGCTTGACGACAACGCCCGTGCCAAGTTGTTTAAAAACGGTGACAGCCTCTTCTTCGGAAGATACCACCTGACCCTCAGGCACCGGAATGCCTGCATTTTTTAAATACGTTTTCACCCGGGTTTTTTCGTCGGCGGTTTCCACAGCAATGGCTGAGGTCTGACAGGTGATGGAGGCCTGGATCTGTTTCTGATGCGCGCCATGGCCCAACTGGATATGGCTGTCCTGGTTCAACCGGATAAAGGGGATTCCTCTGGACTGCGCCTCTTTGACAATACTCCAGGTTGTGGGACCAAGCATATGGGCTTCCCGCAGAATCTTGAGATCGGAAACCGCCTGATCGACATCAAAAAATTTTTCCCGGGTAACGGCTTCAAACAAAGATACGGCAACTTCGGCTGCCTTTAATCCGGCAGATTCCACAAGGTATCTGAAGACCACAAGATAAATGCCCCTTTGTGATGTATCAATGGTTTTGCCGTATCCGATGCTCATCCCGGCCAGGCATTGAAGTTCAATGGCAATATGCTCAATAATATGACCGGCCCAGGTTCCTCTCTCGAGGCGTTGGATAAAGCCTCCGGGTTTTCCAATGGAGCAGCCGTGTTCCTGAAGCGTTGGCATAAGGGTCAACAAGCGGTCTGAAAACCCGTCAATTTTATCCGAAGGCAGATCCTCATAGTCTTTAATATCCAGAACCATAAAGATGGCGGTATGCCGGGTGTGTCGATTGGGGCCGCGCAATGCTCTTAATTCTTTAATCTCAATCATAGAGACTCCTGTATCGGCAATGACGATGGTTTGAGAAACTGTCTTTTCTTAAAATTGTATCCATATCCATCCACCAGCGAATGAATTCGAACATTTTCCACGGCAATGGGTTCCCCCGGCAGGATATCCATGATATTGGACGTCCCGATACCGCATCCATCAACAATGATAACCTGGCCGGAGCCCACCACCTCGGCAACCCCGTCTCCCCTGAGGATCACACCTGAATCTTCCCCGATACCGACGCCGGTGCAGGTCGGATTTGAAGTGACGATCTGAATCAACCGCCCAATCCGTCCTCTGGCCATAAAATGCGTGTCAAAAATAATTTTATTCACAAACCCGAATCCGGACGTTGAAAGGACACTGCCCTTGAACAGTCCTTCTTCACTTTTACCTTCGTAAATCATGGTGTCGGAAAACACGGCTGCCCCGGCACTGGTCCCTGCGATAAGCGCGCCATTTTCGAGATGTGCCTGAATGGCGTCAAATATCCTTGTCCCTCCCATGATGGTTGTCAGCCGCAACTGGTCTCCACCCGTAAAAAAGATCAAATCAAGGTCTGCGATGGTTTTGGCTGTTTTTCTGTCATTGGCCTGACCTCTTTCCCTGATGTTGAATATGTCTATCCTGGATGCACCAAGCGTCGTAAATACGCTGTGATAGTCTTTGCCGCGCTGTTCAGGATTTTCGCTTGCTGTGGTGATGACACCAACCTTGAATTTGGTTTTGCCGATTTCCTGAACCACACGTTTAAGGACGATCAATTCATTTGCCTTGTCTTCGTTACCGCCAATGGCAATCAGTCGGCCTGAAAATATTGGATTCAATCCCATTGTTATTGACTCTCCGAAATATATGACCATGCCATGCCATTAAGGGCAGTTGATGCAAACCCATTGCGGGTTACAGATGATGAGTCCGATATCGATACTCAGGTCAAATAAGGGTAAGGCCTTTAGTGGGGCTTCATCTTTTTCTTTTTATCCCAATGGGAAATTGGTTCATAAGCATAAGTGATTCCGGTCTTTCTCCAATAATAGGCAGCTTGCTTACCACAAGCACACAGTTACATGACCCGATTCGCCAGTAGGTGCAGTTTGTTTAACGCGTGCTTTTACGGAGATGTTCAAGTCCCTCAGCGCATGCACGACTCACAGAGTGGTCAGCTTTGTCCTGTCCGGGCATTATCCCAGCCCCCTCTTCAATAAACTGCGATCTTTTCCATGAATCTAACTCCCCTAATTCTTTAATTTTTCTTCATAATTCGGATCCGCTATAAATTGGGCAACGCAGATCGCTGACTGATTCGCCAAGATCCCTTCTTCGGCCATCGCCTGGGCGGTGGTGGCGGTTATCCATCCCCCCCAGCTAAAGCCGATGATCATTGCTATCGCTGCTCCAATAATAACCCCCCAAATGCCATACTTGATTTTTTCACCAGTTTCTGGTTTCATAAGATAATGCTCCTTGAGTTATGTTGTGATTTTTTTGAACGACCTTTTCAATCAGTGTTTTCAATTCCACGCAGCGTTGGTCTGCTTCATGATTTTCTCGTTCCTTGTTATGTAAACAACTTTTTAGCAAGCATTGTGCCGGGAGTGAAACCTTGGGATAACTTCTTTTAATATATTGATTTGTTGATATAATTGCCTTATGGACTTCGACGTCATAACGATATAGAAAAGGTCTTATTTGAGCAATAGGTCATATATGGCGCAATGATTGATCTGGCAGACTCTTTGTTAGCAAAAAATAAGGCCAGCGGCTCTCTTCGTGAGACGATAATAATGCTTCTGGAAAAACTGTTGTTGACGTAAAGCTACTTTTCCTTCAATTTCATCTGTCCTTACACCTGAGAACTAATGGAATAATTGTGGGGTTTGAAAAATATAATTCTGGGCCCATGATTCTGTTTTCCAGTACTCATCATTAGGATAGGCTAACTGTAGCAGATTATGCAACAAAACTTGACTTTCTAAAAACGCAACAATTATTTCGATTGCCACTGGATCATTGGAAAATCAGCCTGATCCACCCGCTGAAACCGAGCCAAGCCGGCTGCGGCATTCCGGCAGCCTGCCTTGATCACGGTTTGGCCGTCATCCCGGATCAGGGTATGTCGGGTATGGCGGTCAATGCCCGAAAAGGTCATCGGCTCCCAGTTTTCAGAGAGTTCGCCGCCCGGTGTCAGGCTGAAAAATCTCCCGCCAGCCGGGGATCATCCCGGAATGTGTGATGGAATACACATAGCAGGACAACCGTTGCCGTCATCACGATCCATCGGTTGCGAATCTTCATCCGGTTTCCCTTATCTGCTGTTTTTTACACGTGTTTGATTATCCCATACATTATTTTGGGGCAGGTATCCATCTGACATTTCAAAAAGGGTCACGCAAAAAGGTGATATATGACCCATTGGGCAAATAGGTCCATTTTTCCCGAATCCTCTCTTCCTTAAAACATCCCGGACTTTTTTGTCTTTATCTTTGAAAATCAGGACCATGCAACATGTTTTGTCCATAGCACTGTCGTGGCACAATGATTGCGATATTCGGATTTATATTCAGCTAACAGTTGGATAATCTCTGTTGTTTGACAATGGGTTCGCCATCAGCAACACGGATTAATGAACCATTCTACTATAAAGCGAGGATACCATGGCAGACAAAGGGAGACGTGATAAAGGCAAGCGGGAGAAACAGAAAAAGCCAGGTTGACGCCAAAAGAAAAACGCAGGCAGAAACAGTCAGTGTCCGGTGCCTTTTCAGCGGAATAGAGCATTTGCTCAGGAACTGTTTGAATGTAACCAGAGTCCTGTCAACCCACACCATTTTAAGAGGTGATTTAAATGATCATTGTCAGAACAACCCTGAAAGTGTTTCCTGAAAAACAGCTGGAAGTCATACAGACACTGCTTTCGCTGATTGAACCGGTGGGAGGGGAACCCGGCTGCAACAGCTGTTGTGCCTTTTGTGACATCAGCGATCACCATCGGCTGATATTGCTTGAAGAATGGGAGACCCAGAAAGACCTGGACCACCATATACAATCTTATCGATTCGGGGCCCTTCTCGGAACCAGGCCACTCCTATGCGAACCGCCTCAAATTCAGATTCATACGGTGAGCCGGACCCGGGGGATGGAGACCGTTCATGCAGTCAGGCAAAAACAGGAGGAATCATGACAGAGAATCCGATTGCCCAGTCAAGGGTATATCTAAACCGGTTGAAGGATCGCTTCACAGGCTCTTCCGCAAACATCAGGCGCGGCATGGGATTTAAAATTCTGCTTGTTCTGGCGGTCCTTTCATATGGAGCTTACACGTTTTTATTTGTATATGTCCGGCCGGACGAGTACGGCATAAAGGTGGTCCGCGTGGGCATGACCCGCGGGGTCCAGAAAACGGTGTATCATGCCGGCCTGACCTTTGTCATGCCCTTTGGGGTGGAGCAGATGTACCGCCTGCCCAAGGGGATTCAGGTACTGGAACTGACCAATTTTCCTGAAACGGCTGCGGTCGGGGCCAGAAAAGACCGGGCCGCCCATATCCAGACATCGGATGGTTTTTTTGTGGATGTGGATGTGTCCATGCTTTACCATATCAAAGATCCGTATCTGGTATTTACCGCCATCGGTCCGGGGACTCTGTTTGAAGACAATGGGATCATCCCGAAGGCAGAGCCTGTCCTGAAAGAGACCCTGGGAAAACTGACAACTGAAGAGTTTTATAACAGTCCCATGCGGGTTGAAAAGGCTGAAGAGGCTAAAGACAAGCTCAATGAGGCGTTGCGCCTGAAAGGGATCGAAATCGATCAGGTGCTTGTCCGGTATTTCAAGTACAGTCCAGAAATTCAAAAAAATATCGAAGAAAAAAAACTTCAGGATCAGATGGTCTTTACCAACCAGGCGGCGGCCCGGGCCGCTAAAGAAGAAGCCGAGTTGAAAAAAATCGTCCAGGAGGGCCTGGTGATCGCGGCGGTCGAAATGGAAAAGGGTAAAGCCTATGTCACCCGGAAGATTGCAGAAAAGGACCTGTATGTCCGTAAAATGAAAGCCGGTGCCGACCTTCTGGTGACACTGGCTGAAGCGGAACGGGTAAGGCTTAAAAACGATGCGTTAAAAGGGATCGGCTCCGACCGCATGGTAGGATTGAAAATGGCTGAGGCCTATAAAGGTCTTGACTTGATCATTCTTCCCAGTGACGGGATCCATGGGGTCAACCCGCTGGATCTGAACAATACCTTGCAGTTATTTGATGTCCGCCGGGGAGGTGACAAATGAAACGCGCTGTCGTTTTTCTGATCATGATGACCATGCTGCTTGCAGCCACGGGATGTATGCCCCATACCACCGGTGAAACCGAAGTGGGTGTCCGGACCCGTAAACTGTCATTTTGGGGTGCCAAAGGGGTTGAGGACCGGGTTTATGCCCAGGGGGCCACCTATTTCTTCCTGCCGTTTATCAATGACTGGCATCTGTTTGACACCAAGCTGCAGAATCTGGAAATGACCTTCTCAACAGTCAGGGGGGACCGCAGGACCCGGGATGATCTGCTGTTTAAAACCATTGACGGCAATGATATCAGCCTTGATGTCATTATTGCCTATCGCATCGATGCCTCAAAAGCTCCCTACATTCTCCAGTACGTGGCACAAGACGATGCCACCCTCAAGGAGACCATTGTCAGGACCGTTGCCAGGAGCAAACCTAGGGATATCTTCGGGGAACTGAAAACCGAAGCATTTTATGTTGCGGAATCCAGGGAAGCCCAGTCTGACAAAGCCAAGGCCGCCCTGGACCGGATACTGGGACCCATGGGAATCGTCATAGAAAAGGTGTTGACCAATGATTACCGGTTCAATGACGAATATACCAAGGCCATCGAAGATAAAAAAGTGGCGGATCAACAGGTGGAAAAAAACAAATCAGCCCAGCATGCCGCCCTTGAAGAATATAAACGAAAGCTGGAAGAAGCGAGGGGGGAGGTCAACAAGATGGTTGCGGATGCGGATGGTCAATATCTGAAAGACAAAATCGAGGCAGATGTCTACCAGGAACAGCAGCAGCTTCTTGCCAGGGCCATTGAAGCGGAAGGCATTGCCGAAGCCAAAGGCATCCTGGAAATGAACAATGCCCTGGCCGGTTCCGGCGGCGAAACCATCGTGAAATTGAAAATTGCCGAAGCACTCGAGGGCAAGCAGATTATCCTGCTGCCGGTGTCTGAAGGCGGAATGAACCTGAAAACAACGGATATCAACCGGTTGATCGAAACCCTGGGAGTCAAATCGCTTTCCGGTATTCCGAAACCAGATTGAGATTGGTGGAAAAGGATCCCCTCATGTTGACAGAAAAAACACCTTTAGAAAAAATCCAGGAGAAACTCAGCACCCTGTTTGCCGGATCAGATCCGGGAACAGATAAAAAGCCCGGGCCTTCCCGGCCGTTTTTCAACCGCTGGATGGTCCTGATGGGTTTTCTGATCATTGCCTATGCATGGCCTTTGTTTTTCCGGCGCAGACACAGACCATCCCATACAGCCAGTTCAAGCAGTCCATGACGGATGGTAACGTGGATGACCTTATCATCAGCCTGAAAAAATACATGGCACACTCAAGGGAACGCCGGCAAAAAAATTTGACACGGTCCGGGTAGATGATCCCGGCCTGGCGAAAGAGATGGACGAACTCAGGATCCAGTATTCAGGCCGGGCGCAAAACAGATTCTGGGGAACGCTGTTTTCTTGGGTTCTGCCCTTGGGGTTTCTTTTTTTGATCTGGCGGTTCACTGCCAGAAATATGGGCGCCGGCTCAGGGGTGATGTCTTTTGGTAAAAACAAAGCCAAAATTTTTGCAGAAAATGACACCCGGGTTTCTTTTGAGGATGTGGCCGGGATTGATGAGGCCCGGGAGGAGCTTGAAGAGGTGGTTGATTTTTTAACCACCCCTGAAAAATTTCAAAGACTTGGCGGAAGAATACCCAAGGGGGTTCTTCTGGTGGGCCCGCCGGGAACCGGGAAAACCCTTCTGGCAAGGGCCGTGGCCGGAGAGGCGAAAGTGCCTTTTTTCAGCATCAGCGGATCCGAGTTTGTGGAGATGTTTGTGGGTGTGGGCGCGGCAAGGGTTCGGGATCTTTTTTCCCAGGCCGCCAAACAGGCCCCGTGTATCATTTTTATTGACGAACTGGATGCGCTGGGTAAAGCCCGGGGGATGAATGTCATGGGAGGCCATGACGAACGGGAACAGACATTGAACCAGTTGCTGGTGGAGATGGATGGATTTGATACCAACAGAGGCGTTATCATCATGGCTGCCACCAACCGGCCAGAAATTCTGGATCCCGCGCTCTTAAGACCGGGACGTCTGGACCGCCAGGTATTGGTGGACCGCCCGGACATCAACGGTCGTAAAGCGATTTTAAAAATCCATTCCAGACATGTCCTGTTGGGTGCGGACGTCGACTTAGGGAAAATTGCCGGCCGGACCCCCGGATTCGTAGGAGCCGACCTTGCCAATATCGTCAATGAGAGCGCCCTGCTGGCGGCAAGAAACAATAAAGAAATCGTGGAATCCAGTGATTTTGACGAGGCCATCGACCGGGTGATCGGGGGGCTTCAGAAAAAGAACCGGGTGATGAATGCCAATGAAAAAGAGATTGTGGCGTTTCATGAGTCCGGCCATGCCATTGTTGCCGAATCAGTGGAATATGCCGATCCGGTCCATAAAATATCCATTCTTCCCCGGGGGATATCGGCCCTGGGATACACCCAGCAGCAACCCACGGAAGACCGCTATCTGATGACGCGGTCGGAACTGATTGATCGGCTGGCGGTGCTTCTGGGTGGCAGGGTGGCAGAGGAGTTGGTGTTTAACGAGATATCGACCGGTGCCCAGAACGACCTCCAGCGGGCAACAGACATTATCCGGTCTATGGTTGCGGAATACGGCATGAGTGACCGGCTCGGGCTGGTGAGTTATGACCGTCCCCGGCAGCCCTTGTTTATGCCGCAGGGCGAGTCTTTTCGAAAGAATTACAGTGAAGTCCGGGCAGCCCAGATTGATGATGAGGTGTCTCGTTTGATGGAAGAGGCCCATCAGCGGGTGCACAAGATCCTTTCAGACAGGAGATTGGTCCTGGATAAGCTGGCCGCGCTTCTCTCGGTACAGGAAACGGTCCAGGGAGAGGAACTCAGAAAGATGATGTGAGCAAATCGGCCTTCCGCCCCATAGGGGAGTGGGGAGGAGTGACCCCCAAAAGCAAATTTTTGAAGGAGAAAAAGATATGGAAAATCGATCTAACGACAAAATTTATCCGCCGGGATATTATGGCAAAAAAATGATGAATGCCTCGGATTGGGCAGGTGCACAGATCCGGAAGTGGGAAAAAGAGGAAGCGGAAAGAAGAGAAATCAAAGACTTTTCACTGAAGAACTGCATTTGTTTGTCCCGCAGCATAGGGGCCGGTGCACTGGAAGTGGCGGAAAGCTTATCAGAAATAACCGGATATCGTGTGATTGATAAAGAGATCATGGAACATATGAGAAAGGATTCTTTATTGACGGAAAAAATCATTGAATTCTTTGATGAGCGGTTTCCAGGAAAGATGAATGAACTGCTCGCAGCGCTCTCCATTGAAAAAATTTTTAAAAACGATTATATCAGGCAGCTTGCCAAAACGGTCAATGCATTGGCACATTCCGAGCCGACAATATTTGTGGGTCGGGGAACCCATCTGATTCTGCCCCGGCATGCGATTTTGTCGGTTCAATTGATGTGCAAAAGGAAACGTCGGATTGAGAACCTGTCAAATATGCTGAGTATCACGAAAGCTGAAGCAGCGGCAAAAGTAAAGACCATTGATAAGGAACACCATGTATTTTTTAAAGAGGTCTATCTCAGACAAAAGATATCCCCGTATGAATTTGATCTGTTCATTAATATGGATCACATTCCATCAGGACCCCAGGTTGCTCGAATCATTGCCAGTGCCTTTGAACAGAAGTTTCAAATGAATTTCAAAACCAGATGATGCCGGCTCTGGAACTTTTGAATTCCTTGACAGAAGGCGGTTGCCCGGCCTATAAATGAGATGGTGTGCCGTTTTAGTCCATACCGATCTTTCTCTCAGGACAAAGGAACCCCGCCCATGACCCCAAAAAAGAAACCGGAAAAAGACACTATTCCCCGGCGGGCTGACCCAAAACCCGGAACGTCCGGTGATAGATTTCCCATTGTCGGAATAGGCGCTTCCGCCGGCGGCCTGCAAGCCTTTGAAGCGTTTTTTACGGCCATGCCCGCCGGCAGCGGCATGGCCTTTGTCCTGATATCTCATCTGGATCCCACCCATATCAGTATCCTGCCGGAGCTGGTCCAGAAAAAACACAGATGGAGGTCCACCTGATAACAGACGGGGTTCCGGTTCAACCTAATATGGTCTATGTGATTCCGCCCAACAAAGATATGACCATTTTGAACGGCGTCCTCCACCTCAAGGATCTGCCCCATCCCAGGGGATTCAACCTTCCCATCGACAGCTTTTTCAAATCCCTGGCCCAGGACCAGGGCACCGATGCCGTCGGCATTATCCTGTCCGGCACCGGGAGTGACGGCTGGCTCGGAGTAAGACAGATCAAGGGGGAACTGGGCATGGTCATGGTTCAGGACGAGGATTCCGCCAAATTTGCCGGCATGCCCGGAAACGCCATTGCCACAGGCTTTGTGGATTATGTTCTGCCTGTGGACAAGATGCCCGATGCGCTGGTCAAATATTCCCGGCATGCCTTTGTCAAACTCCGTAACAGGATAACGAAGGATGAAAAACAAATTCAAACTTCGCTGCAAAAAATTTGCATGCTTCTCCAGACCCATACCGGTCATGATTTTTCTCTTTACAAGAAAAAAACCATTATCCGGCGGGTGGAACGGCGGATGCATGTGCACCAGATCGATAATATCCAGGATTACCATACCCATCTGACCAGAAGCGAGCGAGAGATCCGCCTGTTGTTTAAGGACCTTTTGATCGGTGTAACCAGTTTTTTCAGAGATCCTGACGCCTTTTCCGTGCTCAAGGACACATATTTACCCGAACTTCTGGCTGATAAACCGGAAGGGGCCGTCATCAGAATCTGGGTGACCGGATGCAGCACCGGTGAAGAGGCCTATTCCATGGCGATTTTGGTGCAGGAATGCATGGTAAAAATGAACCGGCATTTCAACGTCCAGATATTTGCCACCGATATTGATCCGGATGCCATCAATACCGCCAGATCCGGCCTCTATCCATTAAGCATTTCAGCAGATTTTGCGGCCGAAAGATTGAAACAGTTTTCACCAGAGAAGAGACTCACTACAGGGTCAAAAATCGATCCGGGAGATGCTGGTGTTTGCATTGCAGGACCTGATCAGAGACCCGCCTTTTACAAAACTTGATATCATCACCTGCAGAAATCTTCTGATCTACCTGGAGCCAAAATTGCAGAGAAAACTGTTTCCCGTGTTTCATTACAGCCTTGTGCCGCATGGTCTTTTGTTCATCGGTTCATCCGAGTCCCTGCCCCAGGCCCCCCCCCTGTTTGAAATATGTGACCGGAAATGGAAAATTTTCAGGCGGCTATCCGGCCGGGCAACCCCCGGTTCTGTATTGAATTTGCCGGTTCCGGCAAATTCTGGAGAACCCCCGGCCGTCAAAACCCTTGAAGCGGTCAAAAGGGCGGAAAATACCAACGATTTTAAACTGGTGGAAACCATTTTGAAGGGAAGCGACACCCCTCCCTGTGTCATAGTCGATGAAAAATTGAATATCGTGTATATCCACGGCCGGACCGGAAAATATCTGGAACCTGCCGCAGGCATAGCGTGTTTCAAGATTTTGGACATGGCCCGGCCCAGTCTAAAAGCCGTGCTGGCATCAGCTGTACGCAAAGCCGCCAGTACGAAGCAGGAGGTCGTCTGCAAGGGGGTTGATGTCGCGGACAACGGCAGCGCCGTCACAATCGATTTGACGGTAAAACCGGTCCCGGCATACGGTGCCCTTCAAGGCATGCTCATGATCGTCTTCAGTGATGCAAAAAAAGCGACACCCAGATCCAGGCCCAAGTCCGGGAAGACCAAAAAAACGATACGACCAGCCGGCTTGAACAGGAGCTGCAATCCATCAATGAAGAGATGGAGACATCAAAAGAGGGACTCCAGTCCTTGAACGAGGAGGCCGCCACCGTGAATGCGCAGCTCCAGAGTCGGCTCGATGAATTGTCCGATGCCGACGACGACATGAAAAATTTGTTGAATGCCACCCAAATCGGGACGATTTTTTTAGACATGGACATGAATATCAAGCGGTTCACCGACAGGGTCATCCGCTTGATTCCTTTGACCATGAGCGATATCGGCCGGCCGGTTAGCCATTTTGCCACACAACTGAAAGAATTTCACATTGAGGACCATGCCCGGCATATTCTAAAAGATCTGGTCCCCCAGGAATTTGAAGTGGAATGCCGGGACGGCAAGGTTTTCAGAACCCGGATCATGCCGTACCGCACCATGCAGAATGTTATTGACGGGGTGGTGGTGACCTTTGAAGATATCACTGAATTCAACCGGTATCGCTTGAGTGCCCAGCGCTTGTCCGTGATTATGAATTCAAAGGATGCTATCCTGATCCAGGATAAAAAGGAATGATTTCCTTCTGGAATCAGGGCGCCGTGGACATGTATGGGTATACGGAATCCGAGGCCCTGAAGATGAATATCAGGGACACGATACCTGAAGAGAATCGCAACGCATCTCAGGAATTGATCGACAAGGCATTTGCCGGCAAATTGTTTGACAGTCTTGAAACCTTTCGGACAACCCGGTCAGGTGATGTTGTGAAGGTTTGGATAATGGTTTTGGCGCTGCGGGATGAAAAAGATCTGACCGACGGAGTCGTCTCCATTGAAAGGGTCATCCGGGATACGGAATGAATCAAATGAAAAATAAAAACAGCCGAAGAAAAATTCAACGAACTGCGCCGGCAGGCGGAAGCGTTGATGGCAAAACCGGATTTTCAAGCAGGCCGCTTGCGGGTGAAGACCCGCGTCAACTCATTCATGAGCTCCAGATCTTCCAGGTGGAGCTGGAACTACAGAACGATGAGCTTCGTTGCACCCAACAGGAATTGATGGAATTTAAAATCCATTATACCCAGCTGTATGATTTCACGCCTGTGGGATATGTCACCCTGGATGCGAATGGAAAGATACTCAATGCCAACCTGACTCTGGCCCGGATGCTGGAAACAGAAAGAAGCGCTCTGATCGAACGGCCGCTTTCCGACCATGTCCTTCCCAGGGACCAGGATATTTATTACCTGCATCTGCAAGCGCTTTTTGAGTCAAAAAAACGGCAGATTTGTGACCTGAAGATGAAAAAAAGAACGGGGTCCACTTTGACGCGCAACTGGAAAGCACGGCTATTCCGGAACCCTTCCCGGAGAAAGCCCGGTACCGCACCGTGATCATCGACATTTCCGATCGGAAGCACACCGAGCGTCTGCTTAAATACGGCAGGCATCAATTGGAATTGGTGCTGAACCGGATTGAATCTCCCGTCTACATTGCTGACATGGTCTCCCAAGAGATCCTTTTTATGAACAATTACATGATAAAAATGCACAACGAAGACCTGACCGGTCAGGTCTGTTGGGCAGCCATCCGTGGAAAACAGGACGGGCCGTGTGACATCTGTAACAAAGACAATCTTGTGGATAAGGCAGGCAACCCCACAGAGCCCAGTATCCAGGAAGTTTACGACAAGGGATCTGATCGATGGTATGAGCTGACCAGTCTGGCGATCCCCTGGACCGACAGCCGGCTGGTTCGCCTGGAAATTGCCAGAGACATCACCCGGCGGAAACAGGCTGAAAACAAACAAAAAGAGATCACGCTGATCCTTGAAGAGAAAGTAAAGCAAAGAACGGCTGAACTGGAAGATATGAACGCCACTTTGAGAATATTGCTGAAAAAACGAGAAGAGGATAAAGATAAAATCGAAGAAAAGATCTTTGCCAACCACAAACTGATCCTGGCCCCCATTGTCAAGACCCTGAAAAACGGCCTTGACCGGAAAAGCCAGAAGGATATGATGGATATTCTCGAATCCGAGTTGAAAAATATCCTTTCTCCGTTTTCAAAAAAATTATCCGACCACATGGTGAATTTAACGCCCATGGAAATTCACATCGCAGACCTGATTAAATTCGGGAAAACCAATAAAGAGATCGCGGAAATCACACACAGCTCCATCCACACCATCTCCCGCCACCGCGAAAATATCCGGAAAAAGACCGGCTTGAAAAACAAAAAAATCAATCTTCGCTCCTTTCTTCTGACCCTGGAATAACACCTATTTTAAATAGGCGATTAATCGGTTGTTTTATGCCTTTCTGCGTTGTTGACGTAAGAGACGATTCCCTTTAGAGTAAAAGACGAAATGACAACCGGAAAATCTTGATCTGCTATTCCTTTAGCCCAAATTTCGGCTCAAAAATTCGTTCACTGTTTTTATCCCGATAGTGAACAGGAAAAACTGAGGTCTTATATGAAGAGAAAGGACATGATCCAGGAAAAATTTGATGAATTACGCCGAGAGACTGAAGTGCTGATAATGGAAAAAGGGTTTGAAAGCCATGCGGTGATCTATCATGATCCCTGGAATTAATTAATGAACTCCAGGCCTCCCAGGTTGAACTTGAACAACAGAATGATGAGTTGCAGCGCTCCCAGCAAGAACTCATGGAATTCAAAACGCAGTATACGGAACTGTATGATTTTATCCCTGTGGGATATGTCTGCCTGGATATGAAAGGCGTGATCCGTAACGCCAACCTGACCTTGGCCGATATGCTGTCAAAGGAAAGAAACTCTATGATCGACCAGCCCTTGACCCGATATGTTTTTTTTGAAGACCAGGACACCTATAACCGGCATTTTAAAGATTTTACCGAATCTAAAACGCGGCAGATATGTGAACTGCGCATGAGAAAATCAGACGTCACTCTTGTGGATGTGCAACCGGAAAGCAGTTTGTTTCCATATCAAAGCTGGAGACCGGAACAGTACAGAACTGTGATCATTGATATCTCTGGGTGCAAACAGATGGGAAGAGAACAGGAAGCATTGCGGTTACGGCTTCATCAAAGCCATAAACTGGAGTCCATCCGTACCATTGCCGGCGGGATTGCCCATGATTTCAACAATATCCTGTTCATTATCACCGGGATTGTTGACCTGGTGCTTGAAGAAACCAAGGCCTGGCATCCTGCCTACCCCATCGAAAGGATCAAGACCGCCGCCCTGCGGGCGGCGGGAATTGTCAAGCTGTTCATGAGCTTCAGCCAGACTCCCAATGAAAACAGATCCCCATAGACATGATTTCCGTGATCAAGGATCAGCTTGTTTTATTGCGGGCATCCATCCCAACGACCATCGACATTCATACAAAATTCCCGGATGAGACGGTGATGATTCTTTCTGACAAGATACAGATCGGCCAGATTCTGATGAACTTATGCACCAATGCCTCCCAGGCAATGGAGGAAACCATGAATGAATCTTTTCATGGCACGGAGCGAATTCTTTTTGTGGACGATGAGGAAAATAGTACACAGATGGCTTAGGAATCATTGGGATTGTTTGATTACAGGGTCGAGGCCATGACGGACCCGGAAGATGCCCTGGCAGCATTTTCATTGAATCCCGGCTATTTTGATGTGGTCATCACCGATATGACTATGCCCAAGATGACCGGTGCCAAACTGGCTGAAGGATTAATCAGGATCCGGCCTGATCTCTCCATTATTCTCTGTACCGGCCACAGTTCTCTGATTGATGAAAAAAAAGCCCTGCAGCTGGGGATTGCGGCCTATATGATGAAACCGGTATCCATGTTGACAATTGCCAAAATCATACGAAAATTAATGGATCAAAAATGCAAAAAGCAATTTTAAATGTGTTTAACAATGTATTGGGTTCGGTACGGGAACCCATTCTGATGCTCGATACCAGCCTTAAGGTGGTCGGGGCCAATCCTTCTTTTTACCACAACTTCCGTGTCACTCCGGAAAACACGGAAGGTACATTGATCTATAACCTTGGCAACGGGCAATGGAATATCCCCGAACTCAGAGAATTGCTGGAAGAGGTTTTGCCTCAAAATTCCGTATTCAATGATTTTGAGGTGGAGCATTCTTTTGAAAGTATCGGACAGAAAATCATGCATTTGAACGCTAGAAAAATCTATCCGCAGGCAAGCCATGCCCAGCTGATTCTTCTGGCCATAGAGGATGTGACCGAACGGGAATATTACAAACGAAATCTTGAGACCCTTGTTGAAACGCGTACCGCTGAACTTGCCATGGCCCATGGGAAGATGGAAAAAGAAAAAGAAATCGCGGAAAGCGCCCTTTTGGAAATAAAAAAACTGAAAAAGCAGTTGGAAGGAGAAAAAGCGTACCTGAATGATGAGATCAAGCTGGAACATAACCATGAAAATATTATCGGGAAAAGCGATGCGCTCAAATATGTGCTCTATAAAGTGGAACAGATTGCGGCCACCAATACGACGGTATTGGTTCTGGGGGAAACAGGAACCGGCAAGGAACTCGTGGCAAGGGCCATTCATCACAGCAGCCTGCGTAAAACCGGGCCCTGGTAAAAATCAATTGTGCGGCATTGCCGTCAACCCTGATTGAAAACGAACTGTTCGGTTCTGAAAAGGGGCTTTTACAGGTTCCGTATCCAGGCAGCTGGGTCGGTTTGAGATTGCGGACAAGACCACGCTTTTTCTGGATGAAATCGGAGAACTGCCCTTGGAACTGCAGGCAAAACTGCTTCGTGTGATTCAGGACGGCGAATTTGAACGCCTGGGCAGTTCCCATACCATCAAGGTGGACGTACGGATCATTACCGCCACCAACCGGAACCTCGAAGAAGAAGTAAAAAAGGCCGGTTCCGGGAGGATCTCTGGTATCGGCTGAATGTTTTCCCATAACCACGCCGCCCCTCAGAGACCGGACAGAGGATATCCCGCTTCTCGTGGCTTTTTATGTCAAAAAGATCGCCAAACGGCTGGGCAAAAACCCCCCTGCCGTCCCCAAATCCGTGATGGACGACTTTGTCAATTATTACTGGCCCGGAAATGTCCGGGAGCTGGAAAATATTCTGGAGCGTGCCGTGATTGTCTCGTCGGGTCCCAAACTGCGCATGGTGGATGATTTTAATAGACCGTTGGCCAGTTTAAGCAACATCCATAAAACAATGGAAGCAAAAACACTGCAACAGGTGGAGTGCGATTACATTGTCCGGATTCTGGAACAGACGAACTGGAAAGTAAGCGGAGAAAACAGTGCCGCCCGGATTCTCGGGCTCAACCGCAGCACCTTGCGCGCCCGGATGCGAAAACTGCATATCGAGAAACCTTGAACGGCCATGTTTGGTCTTAGGTACTATAAGGAGTTCTTTATGATGAAAATATTATTCATTTACCCTGAATTTCCGGATACATTCTGGTCCTTCACCTATGCCTTGAGTTTTATCGGGAAAAAGCCTCGTTTCCACCCCTGGGATTGATCACGGTGGCGGCCCTGCTGCCGGAAAAATGGGACAAAAGGCTGGTAGATACCAATGTGGAGCGCCTGAATGACAGGGATATTGCATGGGCCGATTTGGTGTTTGTCGGCGGCATGACGGTGCAGCGCGCATCTGCCCGGCAGATCATTGACCGCTGCAAGGCGTTGAATGCAACGGTTGTGGCCGGAGGACCTCTCTTTACCTGTGAACCTGAAGAATTCACGGCCGTGGACCATCTGGTACTGGATGAAGCGGAACTGACCCTGCCCGAATTTTTGTCAGATCTTGACAAAGACCGGGCTGAAAAAATATACCGGCTTTCGGATTCTGTGACCCCGATGACACGCCGGTGCCCCTTTGGGGGCTTTTAAAGATGAAACGGTATGCGTCCATGAGCCTTCAATTTTCCAGGGGCTGCCCGTTTAACTGTGATTTCTGCAATGTGACAGCCCTATTCGGGCACATCCCCCGGTTAAAAAAAGCGGCCCGGATCATCTTGGAACTGGATCATATTTATGCGGCAGGCTGGCGCGGCAGTGTCTTTTTGTGGATGATAATTTTATCGGTAACAAGACGTACTTGAAGAAACATCTGCTCCCGGCCCTGATTGACTGGCGCAAAGATAAAAAAGGCTGTGTGTTTTTTACGGAATCCTCCATCAATCTGGCGGATGATCCCGAACTTCTGGACATGATGGTAACAGCCGGGTTTGATTCCGTGTTTATCGGTATTGAATCCCCGGATGAGGTCAGTTTGGCCGAATGTCACAAAACCCAGAATAAAAACAGGGATCTTCTAGAAAGCGTAGGCATCATCCACCGCTCCGGGCTTCAGGTCATGGGAGGGTTCATTGTCGGGTTTGACAATGACGGGCCTTCAATTTTCCAGCGCCAGATCGATTTTATCCAGAAAAGCGGCATTGTCACGGCCATGGTCGGCATGCTCCAAGCCATTCCGGGCACCGGCTGTTTGATCGGCTGCAACAGGAAAGCCGGGTGGCGCAATCCTTTACCGGCGACAATGTGAACGGCACTACCAATATCATCCCCAAGATGGGCATGGACAATCTGTTCAACGGGTACCAGGCCATCATGAAACAGATCTATCAGCCGAAACACTATTATCGCCGGATCAGAACCTTATTGCTGGAGCTTAAACCCCCTGAAATCGTAGCACCGATTGATCTTCAGAGATTTCTTTCCTTTTTCAGGGCCGCCTTGCGGCTCGGGGTTTTCGGAAAAGAACGGTTTCATTACTGGTATCTGATTTTCTGGACCCTGATCCGAAAACCAAAACTGGTATCCACGGCCATCACCCTTTCCATTTACGGCTATCATTACCGGAAAATCTGCGAGCGGTATATTTACTGACCGCTTCGTACGCGTGGCCCGGGGTGCCATCTCAGGAGTCGGAAAAATCAGCGTTGAAACCGCCATGGTAAACTTTGACAAAGCCTATTGGGATCGTCACGAGGGATTTATTCCCGGTCACTTTGTCTGTTTAAGTGTCAGTGATAATGGCAGCGGCATGGAAGAAAAGTTCAGAAAAATATCTTTGGACCCTTTTTCACCACCAAGGATGTGGGCCTGGGGACTGGTCTTGATTTGTCCGCGGTGTATGGTATTATCAAACAAAACCCGGGGATTATCAATGTATACAGCGAGTCCGCCAGAGGCACGGTGTTTCGGATCTACCTGCATGGCCATACGAGTGAACCTTCCATCGGTTTCAAAAAGCACACATAAAGCCTTGTCAGGACACGGCGAGACCCTCCTGGTTGTGGAGGATGAGGCCGCAATACGGAAATTGACGAAACACATGCTGGAAAACCTTGGATACATCGTGCTGACCGCTGAATCGGCAAAAAAAGCCCTGGAGATTTCAGAGACTCATGGTCATGAGATCGCCTGGTCATCACCGATGTCATCATGCCTGAAATGAACGGCCGGGAGCGGGCCGACCGTTTGAAAGCCCTGAATCCGGACCTGGGTATTCTGTTCATGTCCGGCTATACCTCTGACGTCATCTCCCATCTGGATATCCTGGACCCAGGGGCATGTTTTGTTGAAAAAGCATTTTCCGTTTCATCCCTGGCAGACAAGGTGCAAGAAATATTGGCAAAAAATTCAGCTGTTGTTTGACAAGGATAATGATAGGGCCGGGGTCTGGTTTGTTTCTAAAAATCAGATCACACTGCTGGAGAACGGAGAAACATACTTCCAGATCATGGCAGCGGCACTGGACAGGGCTAAGTATGAGATTTGTCTGTTAAGCTATATTTTTCAAAATAATATCATCGGACGACGTATTGCAGAAGCACTTAAGCGGGCAGCGTTGCGCGGTGTGATGGTGATGAAATTCCGGCCCAAGATATATCTCTGGACACTTCGGCGCCGGAGGCTGCGGCGATTGCACCGGAAATTGTGATTGTAGATCAGACCGCTGCATTGGGAGAGGCATTAATATTATCGATGATTTTGATACCTCCTGTTAAACCTCGCCCCGGTATGACTACACGGTACATGTGAAAGGACCGCTGGTCCGTGATATCTTTGTTTCTACCCAACGGTTGTGGTCCCTGATCCTGAGCCATTTTCGCATCTGGCCCCGTTCCAGTACCCGGGGCCGGGACAGAGACCAAAGAGACTGATGTCCTCCTTTTCCCGAATCAGGCAGCAGTACACCCGCAACTTTTCTGGTCCGGGATAATATCCGGCGTGGTTGATGATAAAAAATTTTGCCGGGACCTTGAAAGGCAGCCTGGAGAAATCTATCGTTGAAGGGTCGCATCAGATCCAACCCAATCGCTGTAAACGTCAACCCATTCGGCTTTGCATGGTGAGCTGGCTATGCTATGGCTTGGTCCGGTTCATGACAGGAATGACGGGTTATTTGCCGGACAAAGATGCAGGACACATGTGATTTGACGGTCAGATCTGTAAATTTCAGCAAATTTGGATGCAGAACATATTCACTGAAAAGGAAGCCCGATGATGCCCCAATGGAATTCGTATTAATGATGAATCCTTCGGACTGCTGTCTGATCACCAGCAGCACTTCCTGCAATGCGCGACGGGATCTATCACCTTTTTAAATATGGAAAATCAGAAAAAATAGATTTGAAAATATCATTATACATCTTATAAAAAACAGGTCTTATATGACCAAGGGCCGAATATGACCTAATTTTCCGGTTTTAAATGCCGCCGGTATGAGACGATTTAAGACCTAATACCCCTGCCGGTCAACATGATGGCGATTATGATCAGGATATGGAAGTCCCGGCACGTTAATTGAAATATACAGTCTGTGAACCAATCCATCTCACGGATTTAAATCGTTCGTGAATCCCAAAACCCGAGTTATAAAGGAGAATTTTCGTGCAACCTTTCAGGATTCAACTCTTTACGACCCTTGCCATCGCTTTTGTGCTGTCGGGGTGTTATGCCCAGAAGGAGGTTCAAACCTCTCCCGCATCCACCCTGGCCCCATTCAGTGCAGACGAGTATGTGTCATCCATTGATAATTTTGTCATTGTCCTGGATGCATCCAGTTCCATGGGCAAGCCATACATGGAAAATAAAAAATTTGATATGGCCACTCAAATTGCCGACCACATCAATCAGGCATTGCCTGAATTGGGTCAAAACGGTGCTCTCCGGTCTTTTGGACACAGTCCAGCAATTTCCGATAAAAATACGGTTCTGTTTTACGGAATGGGGCAATATTCCACAAAGTCCCTGGGTGAAAAATTAAGAGAGATCTCTGAAGCGGGAGGTATAAGTGCTTTGTATAGGGCGCTTACCGCCTCCGGGAACGAGGAGCTGAAATCCGTTTCCGGTAATACCGCTGTGATTATCATCAGTGACGGTCAACCGGAAAACAATTTGGAATCCTCTATTACTCTGAAAGCAGCCCGGGCCCTGAGAGATCAACAGGGGCCAGGGTTTTGCTATTATCCCATCCTTGTCGGTGATGATGAAAAGGGGCTGTTCTCATGGATGAAATCGTCCGTATCAGCAATTGCGGCTTTGTCTCCAAGGCAGATGACCTGTTGACGGATGCAGGCATGGCCAGCTTTGTCGAAGACATTTTTCTGACCCGGAAGCCCAAGGCTCCGGCAGTCAAAACAGCCACTCCTCCGGTCGCCCCGGCCCCTGCTGCGTTGGAAGGGACGAATGCCCAGGGTATCTGGGTGGTGGATGAGACTTATTTTGATTTTGATAAGTCCGTGATCAAACCTCAGGCCTTTGATCCTCTTGATCAGATTGCTGACGTTTTGAAAACGCATCCCCAGATTACTGTTAAAGTGCAAGGTCATACGGACAGTATCGGTACCAAAGCTTACAATGATGCGCTGTCCTTAAGACGGGCCCAGGCTGTAAAGGCCTATCTGACGGACAAGGGGATTCATGGAGATCGTCTGATCCTTGAGGGGTTCGGCCATTCCAAACCGGCGGTGTCCAATACAACAGCCAAGGGTCGTTCATTGAACCGGCGTGTAGAACTCCATCCAATGAATTTATAGAATAAAGACGTCGTTATGAATAAGATCGGCTTTTCCAGACAATTGGTGATCGTAGTGTTCCTGATGGCCTTCATTGGTGGGGGGTGTGCGGGAACACAAACAAGTGAAAGCACGGGCGAATACATGGATAACTCCGTCATCACCGCCAAGGTTAAGGCGGCAATACTGGAGGATCCGATACTGAAGGTGTTCCAGATCAATGTGGAGACGTTCAAGGGAGAAGTACAGCTGAGCGGTTTTGTGGATTCCGCCGAAGCCTCTGCCAGGGCGGTACAAATCACCCGGAGGGTGAAAGGAGTCATATCGGTTAAGAACAGTATGGCTGTAAAATAAACCGTGGGCCGGCAGAAGCACACGGAGAGCTGCAGTTTTGAGGTTTTAATCCCTTAAAGATTGCCGTTACACCTGAGTGTGCCGGCAGGTTCGATAACAGCCTTTTTTTAACCCCTTCATCTCAATCGTATGAAGTTTATAAAAGCTGGAAAAAGATGAAAACAGGAGAAACACCATGAAATCAGTCACCCAGGACGAGTCGGAAGGCACGTTGGCACAAAATCATGGGCAAAATCAAACAGATCACCGGAAAATCAGTCGGGAATCGTGATCTGGAGGCCGAAGGCAAGGCTCAGGAAAAGATCAGACAGATCAAGGATGCCGCCGGGAAATAAACATTGAGCGCCGGTGAATAAAATCTGATGGCGTTAAAAAAACAAGTGGAAAAGGAGAGTATCATGTTTTGGACACTATTTGTGATTCTACTAATTTTATGGACGCTGGGGCTGGCGTATCGGTTCATCGATGTCGATGAACTGGACCGGTAGGCGCGTTATGAACAGAACCTTATTGATCTGGGGTCTGGCCGGAATGATCAATCCGGTTCGTCCCATCCGGAACTGATCACGACAGTTTACGGCCTAAAGTGCCGGTATAACGCCGGATGACCCGGAACGGAGGCCGGGACGGATCATCTCCCGTCCCGGCAGGAATCCATTGTATTCAGATGTTCGGCCTGTGTCAATCGGTCAATCGGCACGCCTGAGCCGCTGGGCCTCGATCCGGGCGATTTCACGGATGACCCGGTATCCCAGGCGGGGATGGGCTTCCATGATCTCGTTCAACAGGGCATTGTCCAGAGCAATATAGTCGGTATCGGAAGCAGAAACACATCCGCACTGGCGGCAGGGCCATCCAGAAATTCAATTTCTCCCAGAAGGATCTCCCCGAAAAGTTCCGCCACCTGTTTTCCGTTGACCCGGACCGATGCGTGGCCATCCAGCAGAATCACCATCTGTTTCATTGCCGTGTCCTGGAAAATGATCTGTTCTCCTTTTGCTCCCTGTTTCAGGGTGACAGCGGTTTCCAGGAGCTGTCTTTCGGCATCTGTCAATGTCGAAAAATCGCCGCCCGATCCAGAGCGGCCGGAAGAGAGATCTGCTGGTCCTGTGCCGAGGCATGGACCGCCCATAAAGGGAATCCTGCCAAAATCCACATCATGACCACAACCCAAGAAATGACGTTTTTTTTGTGTTGCATAAACCGTTCCTTTCAAACGTGAGAGTTATTCTTGCTGGGAATGCCGGGGACACTATACCATGCCGGCAGGGGGTTCCCAAGCATTTTTCCCTTTATGTCAGACACCCCCTCGGGGTAAAATCACCTGTTCCCGGTCCGAAATTTCGATTCAAGTGCTTTTTACCGGCCTACATCATTTGCATTTGCCGGAATCTGTTGCCAGGCCTTAGCTTCAAGCCGGGCGGCCTCTACAATGCCTTCGGAAATGGAAAAAAACGTTTAAAAAAAGCTATTTACGCCTTTTGCCACTTGTGGCAAGCGTAAATAGCGTGAAATCTTTTGCTGACATAGGCTGACTCCTCTGGCAATTCGGTCCTGGGAATCCCCGTTTGGTGTTACCGGAAAATCTTCAATTCAAGCTCAATAACAGCCCGGGCTCTCGACAGGCAGGACTTTGCCAGGCGGTCTGCCCGAGATCCAGAGGGGCTGGAATTAGAGGCGGTCTGACAAACCAGGCACCCCCATGAGCAGGCGGTTTTTGGGGGTAATGGCAGCCGGGATGGCTGCGGTGTAAATCTCATATCCCGCACCCCTGAGTTTGATGGCCCGGGCCACATCCACGGCCAGATCCGGCGCCATCCAGGATACTAAGCCTGCCGTATCGCAGGTCTTAAGGTCGTGGCAGCAGGGCAGCACCGCCACTCTGGCCCGGGCATCAACCGCCCTGGTTAGGATCATATCGGTGAGGCCGCCGCAGGCATGGGCAGAGACCACCACATCGCCGGGCAAAAGGTCAATCTCCTCCAGGTCCTGGGATTCAAAACAGAGACGTTCTCCAAGAAAGGGCCAGGTTTGGGACATGGCCGCCAGCAGAGTTCCCGCGCTTTTGGGGATATGGGTATCCACAGCCAGGGCCAAAGGCGAAGTCTGGTCCAGAATGAGCATGATCTGGGCTAAAAGCCCGTGGCCGCAAGCCAGGTCCACCACCCGTCCACCCCTGAACCGCCGCCGCACCCGCCTGGCCGTTTCCCAGCCTCGTACAGCTCTTTTCTGGGCAGAGTGCCGACTCGGCAGACCGCTCTGGCGATGCGGTGAAATAAGGTGTCATCCGGGAACAGCTCCTGGTGCATGGGCATGAGCCGGTTTTTGCTGGACAGCTTCATGGGGCTTCCGGCAAAATAGTTTTTACCCGGCCCACAATGCCGGATTCAAGCCTGACCTTGATCCCGTGGGGGTGAAAGGAGGATTTGGTGAGGATATCTTTGACCCGTCCCCGGGTCAGTTTTCCGGTCCGTTGGTCCGGTTTTCGGACCACGTCTACGAGACTGCCTCTGCTGACGTTTTTTCGTTTATTTCCGCCCATGGGATTCCGATCTTTTTTCCGGCAATGGTCAGGCCGTTCAGGTGCCGTGCGTTACCAACATCTGAATAAAAGAGACACTATCAGGTTTTGTATAATGATGGTATCTATTATTTTTCAGGCCCGGAAATTATTTTTGTTTTGGATAATTATTCTTGAGTAAGAAGTGTCGAAAACTTTATAATTGAGATAATGACTATATCGATCACCTAATTCCGTTTATGAAGAATATCCTTGCCTCCTGGTTTAAAGACAGGCAGAAAATATAGCCGAGCTTTTGTTATTTTCTTGTTACCAAATTTCTTTGAGCATTTTCTGTATGTCAGGACCGATCTGAATATGTAACAAAATTACCGGTGTGAAACAGTTGTATTTTCTTCCGCAATATAGAGATTTTTAAACCATATTCTTCATCTTTCTTTTAATTTTCTTTTAAATTCAGATGGTTAGAAATGTATTAAGCAGAATTTATGCTGAAAATTTGTTACAGTTTCAAACTGGTCACCTATGTACATTTTGGCGCGGTCGCTAACACAATAATTCAGATTTGGTCGTAATTATTACTGAAATATGGTCCCTTCTGATCAGAAAAGCCTATGATTGCAATTTTTTTAGAAAAAGATTGACAAAACCAATCAAACAGTTTTTATTATAGTTGTTTTCCAAAATAAAGAACGTTGTGCCAAAATACGGAACAAAATAATGCGAGGGGCCAATGAAAGCAGCTTCTAAAATGTTTTCAGTTTTTGAAGCTCTCTGTGAAGAGGGTGAAGCGGGGGTTTCAGAACTGGCATCAAAGCTTGACATGCCGAAAAGTTCGGTTTTCAGGTTTTTGTCGGTACTGGTTGAGAACAATTATGTTCAAGCCGGCAAAAAATACAGTCCGACATTGAAAATCCTTCATCTGGCGATGCTGGTCCGCAGCAGAATTGATCTGGTTGATGTTGCCCGGCCCGTCATGGACAGTATTGGAAAAGAAATGAATGAAACGATCTCTTTGAGTGTGTTTGAAAATAACCAAGTGGTCTATATTCACAAAGTGGAGAGTTCCGAATCCATCCGGTCTGACTATGTGATCGGCAGTCGGGTGGATGCGTACTGTACAGCCATGGGGAAAATATTCCTTGCAGGCATGACAGAATCGGAAATCGAAACGTATCTGGAAAATACAAAATTAGAATCACGAACACCCACCACCATCGTTTCAAAAAATGCTTTGAAAAAAGAACTTGAAGCCATTCGAATCCACGGTTATGCAATCGATGATGGTGAATACCACCTGCATAACCGATGTGTTGCGGTTCCGATTAAAAATGAAACCGGTCAGACCATTGCTGCGATGAGCATATCAGGTCCGGACTTTCGGATGAGTCAGGAATGTATGGAAACATTTAAAAAAGAAATAATAAAAGCGGGAAAAATAATTTCGGGAAATATTGGATATAAGCTGTAACCGTTACGACAAATAATAATTTGATAAGTATCAGGAGGCGGAAGTATGAGATTAGATGACGTTTCAAAACTAATGGAAAAGGCAGGTGTGCCGGGGCGGGAGGCCTATGATCTGCCCACAACGACAAAACGGTTTCCAGACGGCGCGTTTTATCGCAATGAAATGTCGGGGGTCGAAGGCCCCAAAGTCCTTGAAGCATTGATTGATGAAAAAAACAAAAGGAATATCCCCATTCATCGCCTGGTGTCTTTTGTCCAGGGCGGCACCCTTTTTGACCGCAGGGAGTTGCGGGATTATGCGCAGATGGCTGCTGAGGCGAAAATGGAAGTGATTGCCATTCCCGGGCCCAGAAACGCATGGGATATCGGCCGGCAATATTCAACGAGTGAGGGAAGCCGCTGCGGCCAACACCACCGGGGTTCGGATGAACAGCGCAAAGTAATCGCGGATATGCTCAGAATGTACGACGAGGGGCTTCGCGGATTCATGCTGGTGGATGAAAGCCTGGTATGGTTGGTAAAAACTATGCAGGATCAGGGAAACTTCCCCAAGGATATCGCCATCAAGCTGTCGGTCTGGGCGTCAATCAGTTCACCTGCCGGCGGCAAAATGACCGAATTCTTAGGAGCCAGTTCATTTAATCCTCCTTCGGACATGACCCTGGTGCAGCTTGCCTCGATTCGCCAGGCCACCTCCATCGCCATTGACTTTTATATCTACTGCTCGAATTCCTTTGGGGGTGCCAATCGGTTTTATGATGCCGCTGAAGTCGCACGGGTGGCCGGCCCTGTTATTTCAAGTTTGAGCCCGGTGTTCAGCTTGGCGGTGACGGTCTTTATCAGCCGTGGACCAGTGATGAGGAGCATATCATGCTGATGCGTAAAAAGGTAAAGTGGGCTCAGATCGTCCATGAAATGATTCAGGAGAATAATCCGGACATTGTTCTTTCCGAACAGGGCCCGGACGATCTTTGTATCCCGAAAGTTTAACCAAATAAGTGAAAAGGAGAACAAAAATGCCATTAACCACCAAACAAATACTGTCTGTCATATTCATTTTTTCGATTTTTCTTGTTATTCCTCAGCTCTGTCTGGCCAAAAGCAAAAAAGAAAACAAATTTGAAGAGTTACCAAGCATTGAACTGACTTTTGCGCACAATGCCACATCTGATCCGAAAATGCACAACCAGGCCGCTGCGCTTGCGTTTAAAGAGTACGTTGAAACCACTTCAATGGGCAAAATCAAAGTCAACATTTCACCTGGCGGCGCCTTAGGTGATACTTATTCCCTTCAGGATCAGACCATAATGGGATCAATTGAAATCTCCTGTTCCCATACCGAGGGAACCATGGCAATGGTTTTTCCTAAAATTCAGGTGATCAGTATCCCTTACCTGTTTCAATCGGTGGATCATGCCCTGTGGGTGATGGATCATGAATACGGCCAGAAAATGTTCGCCGAATTCAGGGAGAAGACCGGTATCAGAGTCATCGGTGTATGGGACAACGGTGGATTCAGAAATTTCACCAACAACAAACGGCCGGTCCACACCGCAGAAGACATGAAGGGACTGAATATCCGCACCATGGAAATCCCGGCACATATGGCCATTGTAAAAGCGCTGGGTGCGTCTCCGACACCAATTGGCTGGTCGGAACTCTACACCTCTTTGCAGACGGGTGTGGTGGACGGTCAGGAAAATGCCCTGCCCGTTATTATTGCCGGCAACCTGTATGAGGTCCAAAAGTATCTGACGCTTGACGGCCATGTCTACAGCCAGATTCATCTTTTTGCCAATGAAAAATGGTTCAGCCAGCTCCCAGAAGCTTACCAGACAATCATTCTTGATGCCGGATACAGAGCTCAGACCGCTGGCCGCCTCTCTACAAGAGTTCTTAGAGACCGCGGTGTCGCCTTCCTGAAAAGTAAAATGGAAGAGGTTTACAGCCCGACTCCGGAAGAAATTGAAACCTTCCGTAATGCCACTCAGCAGCCTGTCATGGAAATGCTGTATGAGAAGGTGGGCAAAGAAACCATTGCCGAATTTATGGGAGCTGTCAAGAAGAGTGCCATTGATATGGGATATGAGGAATAATCCGCTCATTTAATAGAGTTGGGCAGGCCCGGTTTCAGGGGCCTGCCCGACATCTCATCAGGGATTCAGGGGTTAAGGATCAACACAATGCTAAAACAAATCAGTGAGATAACCAAAAATGCTACGGAAATCATGGCGGTCACGTTTTTTGCAGTCATCACAGTGCTGGTTCTGGTCCAGGTCTTCTTTCGCTTTGTCCTGCATAATGCGCTGCCATGGCCAGAGGAAGCCACCCGTTTTTTGCTCATCTGGGCAGCCCATTTAAGCTTTAATATTATTATCATCGAAAATTTGAACATCAACGTCGCCTTTTTCCAGGACAAACTGCCCAGCAGGGTCGGTGACATCCTGAAGGTCATCATTCTTCTGATGCAGGTGGTTTTTTGGGGTTTCTCATTTGGTATGGATTCTTATATGCCCAAGTGGGAATGATGTCCAAGTCACCAGCAATGGGCATTCCGATGATTATTCCTTATATTGCGGTTCCGGTTGGAGGCATTTTTTCAATTTTCCAGATAATTGTAAAAATCTTCGCCGGCAAGTCATCGTCTGATTTTCAGGAAGGATAAGAAACAAAATGGGTTCCACGACAATATTTATGATAGTGGCAGCAGTATTTATCATACTGCTTCTCATCGGTATGCCGATTGCTTTTGCACTGGGTATCACTTCGACCATATGGCTTATGGTAACAGGCCAGAATCTGATGATGATTGGCGCTAAAATGTATTCAGGCCTGGATTCATTCGTTTTTATGGCTATCCCCTTGTTCGTCCTAGCTGGAGAAATTATGAACAAGACGTCGATTACTGACAGTTTGGTCAAATTTATCAATGTGTTGATCGGGGGATTCAGGGGGGCGCTTGCCCAAGCCAATATCTATACGAGCCTTTTATTTGCCGGCCTGACCGGGGCGGCAATTTCAGATGTTTCCGCCATCGGCTCTATTTACATTCCGGCCATGTCTAAACAGGGATACAAACCGGCTTTTGCGGCGGCAATTACCGCAACCTCATCAATTGTCGGGCCCATTATCCCACCCAGCATTATCATGGTAATGTACGGCGGAATCACCGGAGTGTCCATTGGTGCCCTGTTTGCCGGAGCGATCATTCCGGGGATTTTGATCGGTATCGGGCAGAGCATTTACCTGTTTGCCGTTGCAAAAAAGAAAAACTTTCCCAAATCTAAAATCAAGGTCACGCCAAAAGAATTTATGATTTCATTCAGAAATGCTTTAGTGGCGATTGTCATGCCGTTTATCATTTTGGGCGGCCTGATTTTTGGGATTTTTACACCCACGGAAGCGGCTGCAGTGGCGGTGGCTTATGCCATGGCCGTCGGATTCATTATTTTCCGAACTCTGAAGGTATCCGATCTTTACGGTCTTTTGAGTAAAACCGTCCGCATTTCAGGAATGCTCTTCTTCATCATTGCCACTGCCAATATTCTCGGCTGGGTCATCAGCCGCGTGAATCTGCCGGAGCGTTTGACCATTTCGCTAATGAGTGTGTCAGGACAAAATGCCGGCATCGCTCTGTTCATCATCGTCATTTTTCTTTTATTTATAGGCACTTGGATGGAATGCGGGGCGGCAACTGTGGTTATTGCACCGATTATCGCTCCTATTGCGGTTAAACTGGGGTTTCATCCGGTTCATTTCGGAATCACCATGTGTGTCGCTCTGAATATCGGGCTGGTCACGCCTCCGCTGGGTGTGTGTCTGTTTGCGGCGGCCGGAATATCCGGATGTTCTTTTGAACAAATTGTCAAAGAAGCCTGGCCGATCATTATTCTTATGATCGTATCGCTTTTCCTGATCGCCTTTGTACCGGAACTGACACTTCTGATTCCCAGAAAATTGGGTCTGATCATGTAATTGCTGGCCAGAAACGTTTTAGCTGACAAGTTTGACACATAAAATCAAATTTAGATAAGAACAGGATCAATATGATACCAACGTCAGTATTCAAGGAAATCATCAAGGTTGTTGGTGGAAAGTGGTGCCTGATCGATCCGGCTGACATGGCGGCATATGCATTCGACGGGTTTTTCATGGATTACACGCCCGATGCCGTAGTACTGCCCAAAAAAACAGCTGAAGTGTCTGCTGTCCTGCAGATTGCGAACCGGGAAAAGATCAATATTGTTCCCAGAGGAGCCGGTACCAATCTCAGCGGTACCTCGGTGGCTCGGAGAGGTGGAATTATCATGCCGCTGACAAGGATGGACCGTATTATTGAAATCGACAGCATCAACCGTTGCGCCATTGTCCAGCCCGGTGTGGTGAATGCTGAGCTTCAGAAAGCTTTGGAACCATATGGTTTGATGTACGGGCCGGATCCGTCCAGTTGGTATGTTTCAACGATCGGCGGCAATATTTCTTTGAACGCGGGTGGCCCAAGGGCCTTAAAGTACGGTAGCGCAAGAGATCATCTGATCGGGCTGGAAGTGGTTCGAGCCAACGGAGAAATCATAAGAACCGGTTCCAAAACATCAAAAAATTCAGCCGGGCTGGATTTACCCCATCTTTTTGTGGGGCAGAAGGAACCCTGGGCGTCATTACGGAGGCAACGGTTCGCCTGATTCCCATGCCTGAAGCAAAAAATACCCTGCAGGCAGTCTTCAGCAATCTGGACGATGCCTGTGTAACCGTGTCACAAATTGTTTCCAGCGGAATCATTCCCAGTGCCATGGATCTGCTGGATCAGATTCTTATCAATTTAATCCAGGGATATGGCGGCGTTCAGTTTCCTGAGGGTGCATCCGCCCTGTTGCTGATTGAAATTGACGGTCACCCGCTGGCGATTGAACAAGAATCAGAAAAATTAAACAGATCTGCCATAACAATCATGCGATAGATTTGGTGCTTGCCAGGACGTCTGAAGAAAATGAAGTTGTCTGGAGAGCCCGCAGATCCATTGGTGGTACCTTTTCAAAAGTCTGCAAAACCCTGATCAACGAAGATGCGACCGTACCGGTTTCATCTCTGCCGGATATCATGAAAACGGTTCTGGCACTGAGGGAGAAATACAAATTGAATATCGGCATCATGGCACATGCGGGTGACGGCAATCTTCACCCCTCTATCATGACAGATGCACAAGATCAGGAGGAAATGAAACGTGTGGATCAATTTGCCGAGGAGCTTTACAAGGAAACACTTTCGCTGGGCGGGTCACTTTCCGGCGAACATGGTATCGGTTTGGCAAAGAAATCGTTTATGTCCATGCAGTTTGAAGATTCGGCATTGAAAATGATGCGAGAAATAAAATGTCTCATAGATCCCAATAATATTCTGAATCCCGGGAGCTATCTGGATGAATCAGAATAGAAAGCGGGAAACCGTGTCTGAATTCGTATCAAAAAGGCTGTCAGGATGGTAAATATAGACAAAAAGATTTTTCAAGAATTTGATCAATGCAATAAATGCGGCCTCTGTCAGTCTGTCTGCCCGGTCTATAAAGTGACAAAGCTGGAATCTTACAGCCCCAGGGGAAAGGTCCGGTTGACAAAGCAGGTTTGTCTGGATGAGGTTACCATATCAAAACGGGTGAAAAGCATTTTTGAAACCTGTCTTCTTTGCGGTGCCTGTTACAACATCTGCCCGGCAAATGTCCATGGGAATCATCTGTTTTCAGGTATGCGCTGGGAGGTTTCCAAAGTTTACGGGGTAGACTGGAGAAAAAAACTGCTTTACCTGGTTTTGAATAAAGCCTGGCGCCTGAAAAGTTCTGCAAAAATGGGCCGGTGGGCCCAGAAATTTTTTGATCCGATTCTTTCACACCTGCAGCTTGGGAATATTCCCGCTGACCGGGTGCCAGAATTCAACAAAAAGCCTTTCAATGAACAAGAGGATGAAATCATTCCGGCAGTCGGAGATATCAGGGACGCGTTCTGTATTTCCACGGGTGTGCCACCAATTATTTGTTTGAGAAGACCGGCTTGGCCGTTGTTGATGTATTGACCGAATGGGGTTTGAAGTGCATGTTCCGGCCGGACAGGGGTGCTGCGGACTTCCCATTTTCTGTCCGGAGCCAGGGATATGTCCTTGCAGTGCATTAAAAATGCGGTGGAACAATTTGGAAGAGACGGTTTTGCTGCCGTCATCGTTGATTGTGCCACCTGCGGCTCAACGTTTAAGAACGAATATCCTCGTGTTCTTCAGGAGATGAAGGACTGTTCAGATGACATCCCTGAAGAGTTACTGTCAAGTGCCAGAAAAATGGCTAAAAACACCTTTGACATTATGCAGTTCGTTGCAAAACACGAGAAACTGCTTCCCGAGATGAACAGTTCTGAGAAAAAAGTGAAAGTGACCTACCATGACCCGTGTCATCTGTCAAAAGGGCAGTCGGTAAAAGAGGAACCTCGAAGACTGTTGAAACATATTCCCGGGATCGAGTTTGTTGAAGCCGCCGGGGCGGACGAGTGCTGTGGTGGAGGCGGCTCTTTTCAGGTGGATTACCCGGCAATCTCTAAAAAAATAATCGAGCAAAAACTCAACAATATTAAAGAAGTAAACGCTCCGATCGTCGCCACGGGTTGTCCATCCTGTCTGTTGACAATCGGGGCAAATTTTAAAAAAGAAGATAATATTGAATTGGTTCACCCGATCACATTAATTCAGACGGCCATAGTCAAAAAAAGATAAACCAAACGTTTCACAGGCAGACAGTTTCCCGGAGAATACCTTCGGGGGAATTCCATAATAGTAAATACAGGAGAAGGGAAAAATGAAACGCAAAACGATGTTTGATTTATACACAATGAAAGAAAACAAGGAAAAAATTGCCTGGCTCACCAGCTATGATTTTCCAACCGCTCAGTTTGCTCAAGCAGCCTGTATGGACATGATTCTTGTCGGTGACAGCCTTGGCATGTGTGTTTATGGATATAAAGGAACGGTTCCCGTAACCATGGATCAATGTATTGTTCATTGTGAGGCAGTGAGGCGAGGCGCACCTGACGTTGTGGTTGTGGGAGATATGCCGTTTCTCAGCTATCAGGCTTCTGATGAGCAGGCAGTCATGGAGGCGGGGCGTTTTCTTAAAGAAGCTGACGTGGATGCTATCAAACTTGAAGGTGGCGTCAGGATTACCAGCCGGATCAGCGCAATAACCGATGCAGGTATCAATGTAATCGGGCACATCGGACTTACGCCTCAGAGTTCAGGACAGCTAGGAGGGCACAAAGCCCAGGGAAGAACTGCGGAAGCGGCTAAACTGGTCGTCGAAGATGCCCTGGCTGTGCAGGAAGCAGGAGCAAAAATGCTTCTTGTGGAGGCCGTGCCTCCTGAAGTCACACGGTACATCTGGGAAACGCTGGACATTCCAGTGATGTCTATCGGAGCCGGTCCTTATTGTGATGGGCAGCTCTTGATCGTCAGTGACCTGATCGGGCAGTTTCAGGCCTTTACCCTAAATTTGTAAAAAAATACTGTAATGTCGCTGAAGTTATTACAAATGCCATGAAGGAATATGTATCGGAAGTCAAGAATGGATCATTCCCCGATGACCAGAAATACTGTTACCCGATGGTCGCCGGGGAAGAAAAAAAGTTCATTGAGCTGATGAAGTAAAAAAATTGTCTTTCATGCATACCGGGAATCCGACGTCCGATTTGTTGAGAAAACAATTTAAAGGAAAGAATGATGGTAAATAAAAAACGGAATATTGTTTTCTGGGCAATGATCAGTTCTATGACGTTGGGGTATATGCCTTGGTATAATTTTTCTGCACTGCTGGGGTATATTTCCAATGAATTTTCCCTTAGCGCAAGAGATACTGGATTTATTCTTTCCGCTTTTCAGGTCGGATATGTTGTGGTTGTGGGTGTAACAGGATGGCTTGCTGATAAAATCAGTTTGAAGAAAATCATCTTCTGGGCGACTTTATTAACTGGCATTTCAGCGACTGCTTTTGCCTGGATCGCCCACGATCGCACCAGCATAATGACTCTCAGGCTTATTACCGGACTTTCTGCCGGCGCCATTTATGTCCCCGGAATGGCCCTGCTTTCAAGGTGGTTTCCTCCTGAGGAGCGGGGAAAAGCCCTGGGTGCCTATACGGGAGCCTTGGTTGCAGCCTATGCCGGCGGATATGTTGTTGCGTCATGGATCGCATCGCTTGGCGGATGGCGGATGGGCATTGTCTGTACCAGTCTTCCTGCTGTCATCGCTGCAGGGGTCATCTTTTTATTTGTAGAAGACAAGCAGATTGAAAATTCGCATTCGTATTCCACTCCAGAAGCAGAAAATGAACCAGATGCTGACAAAAGCTTGGCATCTCCAAATGGGGGCATGGGAGGTCCGACTATCATTACAGCAGGTTATGTCGGGCATATGTGGGAGCTGTATGCATTCTGGGGTTGGATCGGACCTTTTCTGGTTGCTTCCGCCCTGGCCAGCGGCATGTCAAACAGCGAAGCCGTCAGCTGGGGAGGCACCTTTGCAGCTGGGATTATCCTGTTGGGAGCTCCCGCCTCATGGATTTGGGGGAGAGTCGCGGATAAAATCGGCAGGACGTATTCAATTATTATTGCCGGCTCGTTTTCGGCCCTGGCCGAGTTTGTTATGGGATATCTGTTCGGCCATTCCCTTGCTATCATACTTATTTTTTCCGGCTGGATCGGATTCTGGGTGATTGCGGATTCTGCAATTTTTAAAGCCGGGTTGACCGACATGGTCCATCCCGGATTTCACGGCACTTTTTTGGGAGTCCAGTCGTTAATCGGATACGGGGCCACCATTATTTCCCCTTTTGTCTTCGGGCAGATCCTCGAGTTATTTAATGGTGACATAAGTCCCACTGAAGTAACTAACTGGGGGCCTGGTTTTGTGGTACTAGGTATCGGTGGGATGCTGGTTCCCTTTGCCATGTTATTGCTTAGAAGGAATCGTCAGGCAATTCTAATGGCGGGAGGAAAAAAATAATTCTAAAATTCTGAATTAATAGCTATTAATTCCGATTAGGGCGTATGTCCGGAAGGATAAATCCAAATCCTCTTTTCTGTTGCCCACCGGTTGGGCAATCAGCTAAAAAAATGTGGATAAACCGCTAAAGTTAAAGAATTATCCGCTTATGATCCAGACATACGCCCATCAGAAAGAGTTACATGAAGCCAGGATCGATATCAAAACCCTGGAACGGCTTTTCGCCAATGTCATCACCGAGGGGAGCAACTGCTCCACATTTGAATCCGACATTATCGTTAAAAAGCAAAGGAGGTTTTGCAAATGGAGATCATTCTGAATCGGGGATATTGCAACCTGGCCAAATGATCTGGACCGCCATTGATATAAATGAACCCCCTGGGAAACCGCTAAAGGGGTCTCAGTTTCGGAGAATCACTCTCACCCACATTTCCCCTAAAGAAGATGCAGAAGTCCGTCGTGAACATGGTCCTTTCTGCCAAGTGCCAGCAACAAATCGTAAGAATGGCAGTGGAGGCAAAAGAGCAGAGTGCCCTGCTAACCCAAGAGGATCTGGCTGAAATTCTGGATATTGACGTTCGCACTATCCGCCGAGACATCCAGACCTTGAGGGCAAATGATATCATGGTCCCGACCAGAGGCCAGATCAAAGATATTGGCCCAGGCGTTACCCACCGGGTAAAGGCCATTTTCCTGTTCCTGGAAGAGAAAGAGCCTCTTGAGATTGCGAAGACTATTAAACACTCATTGACTGCGGTTGAACTCTATATCGACACTTTCTGCCGTGTTGTTTATTGTTAGAGACGGTTCCGCAATAATCTGAAGACATCTCTAATTGTTGGAGTTTCCGTGGCAACGGTCAACACCTATCTTGATTTGCACACCCAAGCCTGCGAGGATCCGGCTTATCGGAAAAGGATTTCAGAAATAGAGTAGCGGAGCTTGATCTACTATAAAAATGTCGATTTCAAAAAAAAGCCTGAGCAGACAGCAAGGAGGCCGAAATGAAATCCGGTAAAAGCCGTATGAAAAGCCTCTTTGGCCCCTTGCAGCGTAAAACGTTTGCGGCAGCATTATTTCAGTTTTTTGAAGAACAATGCCTCCAGATGGGAGGGCAGCTAGGGATATGCTGGTTAAAAATATCCAGTAGTTAACCGAGAAATTTTATCCTTCGAATATCCATTTGCGTATGGGACAGATCATGTGGCCCGCCGTTGATGAGCATGAGAAGGCCGCTTATGGCAAAACGATTGAAAAGACGAGACTGAAACCTGTCTTCGTCGACCTTATTTCCCAGGGCGACATAGAGGCAGTTCTACAGGGAGAAAGGGCCAAGGTCATTCGACAGCGGGCAACAATGCGTTTATTCAAACAGGCTAAAGCCCAGGGCTGGGAGTACTCACCGGCGTTGATATCGGGTCAATGATGCGGTTAAGCCCGGCAACCATCTCAAGCTATGTCCGGGAATGGGAAAAAGAGCATCAGGAAATCATACTTCTGACTTCACCCTGGCTCCTCCGATCACAGGACAGAATCACGGATCGCTCTGTTTTCACGATCTGTCCTTATTATTTGTCGGCCATTTCTTCGGTTACTCCTTTTCACTACCGATCATACGATAGACCACCGCACCAAGCATACCTCCGATGATCGGGGCCACCCAGAAAAGCCATAGCTGGGCAATAGCCCAATCGCCCACGAATAAAGCAACACCCGTGCTGCGTGCGGGATTTACGGAAGTGTTGGTTACTGGGATACTGATCAAATGAATGAGAGTCAGGCACAAACCGATTGCAACAGGTGCAAAACCTTGTGGTGCCCGTTGGTCGGTAGCACCAAGAATAACAATGAGAAACATCATGGTCATTATCACTTCGGTTATCAGAGCAGCCAGCAAACTATATCCACCCGGTGAATGAGCACCGTAACCGTTTGAAGCAAAACCCGAGGACAAGTCAAATCCTGCTTTACCGCTGGCAATCAGATATAGAACTCCGCCTGCTGCTATGCCTCCAAGGACTTGTGAAACAATGTAAGGCGCCAGCTCTTTGCCGGGAAGCGACCGCCCGCCCAGAGACCGAATGATACTGCCGGATTCAGATGACAACCTGATATATGCCCTATGGCAAAGGCCATCGTGAGAACTGTCAGACCAAATGCCAGTGATACACCAAGCAATCCGATGCCTACATTTGGGAAGGCAGCAGCCAAAACTGCACTGCCACAACCACCGAGAACCAGCCAGAATGTTCCAAAAAACTCTGCTCCATATTTCTTCATTGAATTCACCTTTCCTTTGTTGATTATTATTTCCGACGACCTTCACACCCACGCGTTTTTTTGCGGCTGCAACGTGCTCTTCAGCGGGCGCGGTTTTTTTGCGCTCCGCTGAAACAGAGATAGTCAAGTAAGCCGCTTCGCGGCAGATTAAGCCGTACTATCATTGTTCAATTCCACTGCTCATGGTATCTTCTTACCGGCTTGCAGGTCGGTATCTTCACCCGACAAGATTAAAGAAGAAAGGAAGATACCATGAGCAATTTAATCAAACGTTTCAAAGAAAACCTCCAACTTGCCGGTTATGCAAAAAGGAGTATCCAATTCTATACCAGCGCAGTTTAAGACTGCAGCGATTTTACAACAAATCGCTTGACGATATCACTGAAGAACAGCTCCGTCAATACTGACTTTGCTGCCAGAATGAGTTCGGCTGGAGCGCTGCAGTATTGCGTATCAGTTATTCTGGTATTCAGCATTTTTTTACCAGAACGCTGATCCAATCCTGGAACATTTTCAACGACATCAAATGGAAGCGTGAGCAGACCTTACCGATGCCTTGGGCCGCAACGGCGGTAAGAATGCCCAATACGCCAAAAAATATATCAGCGACAGCGGGATTC